>Ga0307378_10001223_pt1 | contig 42245 bp, 33 predicted proteins | sample UN1MG_FD_202238 | JGI IMG/M metagenome (GOLD analysis project Ga0307378, IMG submission 202238) | Soil microbial communities from Risofladan, Vaasa, Finland - UN-1 | ecosystem: Environmental > Terrestrial > Soil > Coastal area > Acid sulfate soil | place: Finland: Risofladan, Vaasa | collected...
GGGTTGGGGGGGGCTATACTGCGGTGGTATTTGTCTCCAATAGTCCAACAAATAAGTGCAGTTCTTCAGCATATCGCTTTTATTGATGTTGACAACCTGGCACCTCAAGAGTATCATCGCCTACCTTTACTACTGCCTGACAACCTTTTACCAAGCCCGCACTACGGTATTGACGTGTGTCAAAGCCTCCCTACAAAAAACCACATTTTTATAAGTGTTTTCCCCACAATAATAAATACATACTTTCCCCACAAAAGATACATAATTTCCTGACAGACAAATGGCACATCTTGTGTTACTCTTAATATGAGCGGTTGCTAGGCGCTTCCTGCAAGTGGCCACAATCACATATAGATAAAAAGGTAATAGGGTTTGGAGGCAGATGATGGAATTAAACATTGGTTCTAATATAATTAGAAACACAAGCGGCGTTTTGAGGGTGCAGGGAAAGGATCAGGTCTTTCTCGAAATCGGAGAAGATGGTCAACTATTGCTGACCATGGACATTCATGACTCAAACCGCAACCATGTGGCGAAACTTCGCCGCAATGCGTGGGTGTTTAACAATAAGGAGCAATTTGAGGTTACTACAAGTCCAAAATCCTTGCAGTTAAAAGACAAGGAATCTGGAGCAGTCGTTGTAGAAGTAAAGGTTTTGGACAAAGGCAATATAGAAATTCCATGTGGGGAGTTTTACACTCATATAGGTAACCTACTGGAGATTACTCCTCAGTATTGGCGTATTGGTGGGTTGACAATGAGCAATAACATATTTGATGGATGTGGCGGTACTGTGGAAATCGGGTGACTGATATTGTGAGTGCTATTCTAGCATGAGAGTATAGTGAAGTTTCAAGCTATCCTCAAACCTCACTGGCCTAGTGTAGCGTTCCATCGTTTGACTTCTATTTAAAAGAGCAAACTGGGCACTGGTCAATGGAGCATTTTAGAAAAACATCCCCATAAGAAAGGGTAAATATCGGGGGCTACCCGATATGGCTGGCCCCACTCGCTTACAGATATGCAAATCTTGGAGCACCTATTGGCACTTAATTTGGAACGTGCAGCAGTATAATCCTTGTGTATAGCTAAGGCTAGAGGACTGAACATAGAGAGCAAATATTTCACCCCAACGGCTGCTTATAAAAACTTCAGGCTATCCTTATATTCAACCGACCTGGTGTATCGCTACACCGTATCCAAGCTATCCCATCTATCCCAACTTCTCTCTGTATGACCTTAGCCGGTTTTTGACTTGGAGTAAATTCCCAGAGTGGAGATAGAAAACACAAGTTTATCTGAAAACAAATTGACCCGTAGCACCATAGCACGGCTCCAGACCGCTTTCAGCTTCAGGTTGTGAACATTTAGCTTTGAGTCCCTGCTACTTAGGCATATGTGTTCACAACCTTGTATACCTTCAAAGCATCCTCAAAGGTTAGCGATTGGGCATAGTGGCTGACCATATCGGGAGACTCCCAACCACCTAAGCTCTGAATAACCTTGTTTGACAGTCCTGATTTGACGTTGTGGACACAGAAGCCACGCCTAAAGCTGTGAGCATTACACTTTATACCCATAGCTTCTCCTAACCTTTGTAGCATAGTCTGTATTCCGTGAGTGGTTATTCCTAGGTCGTCATGCTTGGTGAACCAGTCCTTTACAGCACCATTACCAGCTAGAGCCTTGCGATAGCGATTGCCTTTGCCCAAGACGGTAACTGTTCCTTCAGTCCAGTCAAAGTCCTTAGCCTTCACGCTGGCAGCTTCAGATAATCTCATTCCTGAATACCATAGCAGGTTGAGAGTAACTTTGTCCCTCTCGGTAAGAGCATGATTAACCAGAATGTCTAGCTGTTCCTTTGATATGGCTGGCAGTATCTTCTTTTGCCTTCGTGGTGGTAATACCTTCTCAATAGGATTGTTGGGAAGCTGGTCAGTATGATATAGCCACCTGCAAAGGGTTTTGATACAGCGGTAGTAATTATGTTTGGCATTACCGCAGGTAAGGGAATTGATATAAGCGTTGATTCCTTCTGGATTTAACGGATAGCCAACAAAGTTATCAAGGGTCAGGTGGTAAATTTCTATGGTCTTAGGACTTGTGCCTGATGGTCTGGATTTGATAAACTTATCAAGAAGCTCTTTTGTGAACTGTTCACAACTTTGATTGCCGTTATCAGACAAAAAATAGCTTTGCGGGAGCAACTCAGCTGGTAGAGTCCCTGCCTTACAAGCAGGTTGTCGCGGGTTCGAGCCCCGTCTCACGCTCCAGATACAAAATTGGCCGGAAAACCGCCTTGAACAGCGGTTCTATTTTTTAAAACGCTTAATCCGATCGGCCACCAGCAGGTCCAAATTTGGGAGGGTAACAAGGGCTAACTTAGCAGGTCTATCCTCTCTGACTTCCCGTCCTTATCGATATGCTCGATGACGATGGGGAAACCTTTCTTATCACCCAGGCTGACCTTGCTCCGTGCAAGCTCGAGCAGATCCATCGGATTAACACATCCCTCGGGTGGATTAACTCCCTCCGCCTTCACTTTTCCCGTGGCCATAAGAATTACCCCGAGCGCTGCGGGAATGCCTGTACCCTCGCCCATTCCCAGCCCTCTAGAGGACAGGGAGAAGATGTAGGTGTTGTTTTCACCGTTCTTATAGCCTCTTACCACTATTTTGAGGCAACCCATGGGCTCAATAAGCCCCGCCTCCTTCATCAATCTCTGCCTTTGCGATAGTATGAAAGCTACTGCAAATTCAAGGGGGACAATCCGTTGGCCTTGAACCTCAATCGGCTTCTCACCGGTGATGCCCAGCCTCACCATACCTTTTATCAGTTCCGCGTAGGCGGGCGGCAATACCAGTCCGAGGTTTGTAACCCTCTTTATGCCCTTCAGGTACTTTGGCAGCGTTATCGTCTCAGGATGCGGATAGGCATACACGCTGTATGTGCCCACATTTTGAAACTCGACCTCTTCTTCGAGCGATCTCCCGCTCTCCTCGAAGAGCCTGACCGTTGTGAACTTGCCATCCAGGAACATCGGGACGCCCATTTCCATGGAGTGAATTCTGTGCTTCACCACCGCCGGTCCTTCTACCCTTTCGCCGCCGTGGGCATGGTATACATCGACCGCCTCAACCTGCTCCAGAAGCGAATCGGCGCAGAACCTGACCAGCACGTTTGCCACACCGGGGGAGCTGCCCATTCCGATAAGTGCCGAAATGCCGGCCTTCCTCGCATCCCCGTCCATGTCGAGGAGCTTCTCGGTGGCGTCGAAATCGTCGCAGACATCGACGTAGTTGACCTTGGACTCGATCACTGACTTCAGTATGGTGGGGCCGTACTTGTAATAAGGGCCGACACAGTTTAGAACAACCGATGAGCCGGAAGTTGCGTCTCTTATGCTCTGAGGGCTTGACGCATCAAGTTTAACGGCTGAAACACTATCCGGTCCCAGCCGCTTCACCATTCCCATCGCCGTTGCGATCTCAATATCAGCAATTATCACTTCAGAGAACACTCCGCTCGAAACGAGGGTTTCAACGGCTATACTGCCGACCACTCCACACCCTCCCAGTACAGTAACCTTCGACATAACACTCTCCTTATGTACCTAAACAGTAATGCCTTTGCCAAACGGGTCGCCCCATTGCTTGAGTACAACATCCAGCTCCGGGTGCTCCTTGGCATACTCTTCCAAGGTGATTCCGTTTACTGTTGCATCGATTGCCTGGCGGAATGCTTTCCCCCCGGCAATCGGGCCCTGAGGATGGGCATGGATTCCGCCTCCTGAACCTATAACGATGTCATTCCCAAGGTCTGCCATCGCTTTCGGCACCATGGATGGCGTGATACCACCGGACGGCATTGGGAAGGTCGGTTTTAAATGGTATAGCGGGAAAGTCAGGTTCTTGGCAACATTCTTGAATTTATCAGGAATTACCGGGGCCTTCCCGTAGGGGGCGGGTATAACGACTACATCGGCCCCGGCAAGGCGCGGCAGCTTCCCCAGTACGATGTGAGAGCTCATGCCGTGCAGAGGTGACATATACATTGCGCCGGCAACATCCATGTGGGCAAGGATAGGCACGTTAATGCTCGGATCCTCTGCCAGGGCCTGTAAAACAGGCAGTCCAACAGCCAGGTAGTTTACCATCAGCGCATTGCATCCCAACTCTACGGCGCGCCTGGCATTGTCGAAAACCTTTGGCAATTTGTCCGTTATGTTCACAGTGTACAGGGTGTGTTCACCGGTCTCCTCGTAGACCTCTCTCTCGATCTCCATGTATCGCTTAACTCGACCCTCCACAGAATTAAATGATGCGTCGGCTATCAGTTCGTCATCCTTGATGATATCGCATCCCCCCATAGCCGCTTGCCGGAAGAGGTCGGCTCCAACCTCGAGCGGATAGCCTGTGCACGGCTTTATCATGTTGTTAAGCAAGGGTCGATTCGGGATCCCCAGGATTTCTCTAATGCCTGCGATGCCAAATTTCGGCCCCGTGAACCCAGCGACAAATTTCTCGGGGAATCGGATATCCAGCAGCTTGATATTCCCACCCATTGAAATATTTCCCACCACAGATGTCAGTAGCATCGGTATCTGTGAGCCTATGTTAACCTCGGGATAGGCTACTTGGATAATCCAGTTCCTGGTTTCCACAGACGGCGGCACGCTAAACTCGTAGTCCGGCACCTCGTACACGCCGAGCACCTTGGCCACGTGGTGGCGGCGCACTTCCGGGGTCTCACCCGGAACGGCTACCCAGGTGCCCGTGCTCTGCTCGACAGCGAGGGCCATAGATAGAAGCGGAATAGGCATTTCTGCTGGGAAAGAGGCCAGATAGGTGGCGATAAGATATTCATCATAATCCACACCATCAGGTAATGCCAGAGGGAGCCCCAGGATTTCATCTACATTCATTTAGATACCTCCTTGCACAAACGCGCTTCATCCGATCTCTTTTCATTGAGTCGCCTGTAGAAACGTCGAAGGCTTCCGTATGCCTCCTGGTATGAATGGAACAGCAAGTCGTAGATCTGGTAGTTTTCCTCTTGCGGCGAAAAGACCCTTTCTACCTTCACCACGTTCTTCAGAGTATCGAAACTAGGATATATCCCGAGGCCAACTGCTGCTATGAGAGCAGCACCGACCGCTCCTGCTTCCTGAGGGTCATGGACAGCCTCAACCTTTCTTCGGGTCACATCTGCCAGGATCTGCATCCAGGGCTTGCTCCTCGCCCCTCCGCCTACGACGCGGAGACTGGGAAGGGAAAACTTGAATCGCTGATCCACAATTTCAACGATCCATCTAATATTATAGGCCACTCCCTCGTAGACGGCACGCAGCAGGTTCTCACGGGTATGGTCAGCGCTCAGGTTAAGAAAGCTGGAGCGAACGTTACAGTCTCCCACGGGTGCCCTCTCTCCATACATCCACGGCGTGAATATCAGGTAGTCGGAACCCGGGGGAACCCCGCCGACCTTCTCGTCCAAGAAGGCGTAGGTGTCGGGAATCCTGGGGTCTATTTTCTCCGATGTGTATAGCTCATCGCATACCCACTGAAGGCAGGCTCCGGCAGTTTCCGTCTCAGCGAACAGAAACGCCTTCTCTGGGTCTGCAGACTGTATCGTTGCCGCTCCGCATTTACCCCGCAGTTTACGTTCTGTGACCACTGCTACCCAGCCGGATGTGCCGAGATAGACATGCCCTTCACCTTCAGCGACCGCGCCTGAGCCGACGGCGGCACAGGGAGCGTCTCCTGCGCCAGCCATAACCGGTGTCCCCTCCAGCAGCCCAAATTCGGTGGCCGCCTCTCTCGACAGGACTCCGACCTGGTCGATGGAACGCACCAGGGGTGGAAATTTCGCAGGGTCAAGCCCAACATAGCGGAAGATGCTCTTAAGCCAGGTCTTCTTCTTGAGGTCAATTCCGAAGACGGATGCGCCGGTCCACTCCATGACCATGTTGCCGGTGCTCCGATAAACGAGGTAGCCATTGACATCGAGGAAACAACGCATCTTATGGTATATATCGGGCTCTTCAGCTTTGAGCCAGAGCAATTTAGGTATGCCATCCTTTCCGCACAAAGTGGCGCCTGCCAGCAGTGCGAAAATACGAGCGTTAATAAACCTCCTCATCACCCTCTGCGCCTGCCGGCAAGCCCTGTTGTCAAGCCAGATAATTGCGCGCCTGAGCGGTATCCCCGCTGAATCCATAGGCACAATGCCGAGCATCTGCGTGCTATGGGTAACGCATAACACATCGCCTGGGGAAACACCTGTCTCTTCCAGGAGACGCCTGGTGGTGCTGGTTACCGCGTTCCACCAATCTTCGGGCTCCTGCTCAGCCCAATCAGCCTTCGGGTAGTGGACCCTGTAAGGCTCGGAGCATTTGCCGTGCACCTTACCCTCCGTGTCCACCAGAACTGCCTTGTTCATGCTCGTCCCCACATCATGGGCGATTATGTAATTGGCCATTTACCTCCGCTCCTGCAACATTGTGATAGAAAAGGAGTTTTCAGCACAATAGCACCACTTGTTGCCAAATGCAACTTTAAATATTGGTTATTACAATCAAGAGCCTTCACCTGCAACTCGAAAGACCAATATTTCAAGATTCCCGACCAGCAAGAAGTGAGGGTATATCTTTTTACCTTTTACGCTATGGCTTGAACGCACTCATGACCAACCAATAGCGCTTGGCGTGGTGGCATTCGATATTGTTCAGCCCCGCCTGTTGAAAGAGCGACTCCAGATCCTCCGGATGGAAGTAATTAGTCCCCACCTTTTGATAGTACCGGTTAACGAACTTCTTTGAAAGCTGTCCCGGTATCCAATTCCTCAGAGCGGCGGTCGTAAAGCGTCCGCCCGGTTTGAGCACGCGATTAACCTCTTTAAGAACTCTTAGAAGATCAGGAATAGGGAATAGATGGATTGTCGCGCAGCAAGTGACTACATCGAACTCATTTTCTGGAAATGGGAGATCCAATGCATTGCCGTGAATGAATAGGAGGTTATCAAGCCCTTCAGCTCGTGCCCGAGAACTCGCATAGCTCAACATCGGGACGGATAGGTCCAATCCCACCACCATTCCGCGATTCAGCCTTTTAGCGAAGGATCGTGAGTAGATTCCTGAGCCGCAACCGAGATCCAGAAGGATTTCATCGCCTTCGAGTTTTGCGGCTTGGATGATCATCTCATATTCCCTGTCGAACGAGATTCCTGAGATGAGAGAGAAGCCCGGGCCTTTGCGGAACCATCGGCTCTCGTATATTTCGATGAACGGTTTCCATTCCATCAGGGACTGCGAGAGGCTTCTTTGGCGTGATGAGGCGGGCAGGAGGCCGATCACACCTTCCTTCACTGGAAAAGAGGCACTGCAATCTGTGCAATGAATCTCGCCGTCGGCCTTCGATTCAAGGGACAGTTGGCCTGTTTTGCAGTTCGGGCACAAGATCCTTAATTGCATGGCTTTGTGCATGCTACAAAAAATCCTTCTATATTAATCCAGTTTTTACGGCAATTATCGACCATTTGTATGTTATCTTGCAGAAATGGGACCTTTAGGCACTGGATATAACGGTTACCTCATGGTGCAGAGCTCTGCCCAAAGATGGCACCATTATAGCTTGTTCTCGACAATAAAACATAGGATTGTAACCTGACGATTTCCTCCTTTATTAACTGGAGCCGGCGTATGAGGTGAGAGCACTAGAACAGGGTGTCGGGCTCAGGGATGCGGGTTGGCCATACGGCCGTAATAGCTGCACAGGTGGGGGTTCATGTATGCAACGATAAGCCTGTGGATGCCGGTTACAAAGTGCCTAGTATGCTTTGTGGCGAAGGCGGCATTATCGTAGGTTGCAGGGGGAGGCGTTGGAAGTTCATGAAGGAGTTGCAAAATTGGAAAGCTAGGTTGTGCTGATAAGATAAGACACTGCTGTATGGTATCATGCTGGTAGTCTGCGGAGTATCGCCGCGGCATAAATGACACATAACGCCCAACTGTGAAGTCTGAAACTAGGTTGCGATGGAGATGGCTCCCACCTCTTAGTGAGTTTGGGAAAGTTGGTACTGCCCAGAGACGTCATACTGAGACACTCTACTGTCAATAGACATCACCTCCTCTACATCCACCAAGCAGAGTCTCCCCTAGCAGTAAATGGAGGAACTTAGTTATTTCGAAATCCGTTGAGCCAGCTTGGTCTTACCCACTATACCCCGTACGCCTTACGATATTCTACTACAATTGGTGATATAATACCGTAAGGAACATAGAGGGCAAAGCCGTACCATTAGGCTTCAGCCGCTGGGCCATGGCAGGTAAAAAGATGGAAACGTCGGGGGCAACTCGGTCTAGGATCGAACGGATGAAGGAAAAGCTGCTTTCCTCCCCTTACGAGGTCTGTATCGAGAGGGCTTGCCTCTATACAAAGAGCTATCAGGAAACGGAGGGGCAGCCATCAGCTGTAAGGGCGGCAAAGGCCTTGGCTAAGACGCTTGCCGAGATGACCATCTACATCTGGGAAGAGGATCTCATTGCTGGCAATAGAACAAGCAAGCGCCTGGCCGGGGTCATCCCTATAGAGCGCGGTGACATTAGTGCTGTCCTCGAGATGGATATGGACACGATGGGAAAGAGGAAACGCCCTTTTATGATAAGCGAGGATGATAGGAGGGTCTTAAGGGAGGAAATCCTGCCCTACTGGAAGGGAAAAACGATTCGAGACAAGAAAGCTACCCTGTGGGCCGAAAGGGGCTTAATGAAAGTAAAACTCCTCGGCGAAATCGGTAGAAATTGCCCAAACCTTGCCATGGATATATTCGATGTCCAAGGGCATCTGGTTCTGGGACATGGGAACGTGATGCGTCAGGGTTTCAGCGGAATCAAGGAGAGGTCAAAGGAGCACTGGGAGAAACTGCAAACAGAGAATCCTGACGACAGAAAGAACGCGGACTTCCTCCAGGCGGTGATCATCTGCTCCGAGGGCGCCATCGCCTTCGCTCACAGGTTTGCTGGGGAGGCAATGAAGCTAGCGGAGAATGAAGCAGATCCGAGGAGAAGGGATGAGTTGCTAAGAATAGCGGATAATTGTCGATGGGTTCCTGCCAATCCCCCCAGAACATTTTATGAAGCAATGCAGTGCCTGTGGTTTACCCAGGTGATTGCCCAAATCAGCTATGGTATGGCTGGAACGTTCGCCCTAGGAAGGGTAGATCAATATCTATATCCATTCTACAAGAGAGATATTGAGCAGGGGATAATCACCAAAGAAGAGGCTCAGGAGCTTATTGAGGAGCTTGAACTCAAACTGACATCTAATATACTGTTGCTGCCTGAAATGGGGATAGAGGTTTCCAGTACACTAGGTACAAGCCCACAGCCAATAACCATAGGCGGCCTGACCAAAGATGGTAAGGATGCTACAAATGAATTGTCTTGGATGATCTTGGAAGTATCCGAGAAACTGAAGGCCGTAATCAACAACCTAGCGATAAGGATTCATAGCAAGACCTCTGATGATTTCATACTGAGGGCATGCCGGGTCTACAGGTCAACTTCAGGACAGGCATTCTACAATGATGAAGCAGTCATTCCAGCGTTGCTAAGCGACGGATACAGCTTGGAAGACGCTAGGGATTATGCCATCGTTGGCTGCGTTGAGCCTACCGGCTCTGGGGACACCTTTGCCTGCACCGGTGGCAACGATCTTAAGCTGGGAGGGGTCTTGGAGATGGTGCTCACCAACGGCGGTTATCGCCTGATGGGTGGGCAGGGGCTGCCAACAGGAGACCCCACAAGGTTCGAGACCTTCGATGAGGTTATGGACGCTTTCCGCAGGCAGCTAGAGCACAATGTAAAGATGGCAGTCGATGCGGTGAACATAAAGGATGCTATCTACCAGGCAGAATTCCCTGCACCCTTCGTCTCCGCCACTCTGACGGGCTGTGTTGAAAGTGGAAGGGACGCAACGGACGGTGGAGCGCGCTACAACTTCGGCTCAATCACAGCGAGGGGTTTAGGCACTACTGCAGACTCACTGGCAGCGATCAAGAAACTCGTCTTTGATGACCAGGTGCTCACAATGTCGGAGCTGGTTGAGCTGCTGGAAACGAACTTCGAAGGAAAAGATGAGCTGCGACATTTATTAATCAACCGAGCTCCCAAGTACGGAAACGATGAAGACTATGTAGACCTTATAGCGAAGGAGATTGCGGAGCTCTTCTGTCGTGAGGTAACCGAGCACCAGAGCATCAGGGGAGGGCACTTCAGGCCATCGTTCTACTCCTATGGAACCCATGTCCTCGACGGTCTGTTCCTGGGTGCTACCCCTGATGGCAGAATGGCAGGAGAAGCGCTATCAAACGGCATATCCCCAGTAAATGCCCGGGAGAAAAAGGGGCCAACGGCAGTGCTCAACTCCGCAGCCAAACTGGAGCATACGCTAATATCCAATGGGAATGCCTTGAATCTCAGACTCCTTCCCTCCCTAGTTCAGGATGAGGCGGCGCTAGGAAAGGTTGCGTCGTTGGTAAAAACCTATTTCTATTTGGGTGGCATGCACCTGCAGTTCAACGTGGTCTCCAGCGAAACGCTGGAAGATGCCCAAAAACATCCGCAAGACTATAGGGATTTGGTGGTCAGGGTCTCCGGATACAGTGCCTTCTTTACGGATCTGGGCAAGCGCATTCAAGATGACATTATCGCCAGGACAGAGTTCGGCCCTTAAGTTCGGTCTTATACAGCCATCGCGGACGACTCATCACGAAGCTGACTCTCCAAATGGTCAAAGACTCCAAGAAACGAGCTAGACAGCGCTCCACATTTGACATGCATACCAAGCTTGTCGGCGGTGGTCGCTGGCCAAAGCCTGTTGAGATAAACCTAAGCCAGGGCAGCCTTATACGTGCAACAATAACACTGTGGATGGCTATCACAAAGTGACTAGTATGCTTTTTGTAGCTAAGTCGGCATTAAGGTAGGTTGCAGGTTGGATATTAGAGAGGGGGGCCACCCATACTCGGGTAGACCCCCATAATCCCCGCATGGCTGGGCTCTTTGCGCCGTTATAGCACTTGAGCAACAACAAGTACCTGCTATAGCCTTTGTCTGGCTTGCCGTTGCATTACACACATCGCGAATTTCCCATCGCCTTTTCAGCTATTGCTAGAAATGATTTGGGCCAGTTCGTCCAGGATAGGTTGTAGGGCATCAGGAACTGCACCATCCATAGTATATACTGTATGTTCCTTACCCTCTGCTTTGTAGGAAATCACGTATTCGAAAAAATCAGCGCCAGTATCAGCAGGGAGGTACTTGTCGTTTAGACTAAAAAAGTCCGCGTCGTCCAGAAGATATATCAAATGCTTTAATCGGTTCGGCTCAAGTGTGAATTCTCCTTTAGTGTGTTCGCGTTGGAGTTCACAATGTCCACCATCGTCAATGACTAACTGATCATCAAGGCCAGCTATGCCGCCGCTACGGTGGTAACTTAGCATGATGTTGCTGGCACTAGTTATCCAGACTGCGCTAGTCACGATCGCAATACAGGCCAGGACCATAACCACGATCACAATATGCTTCATATTATAGCTCATCTTTTTGTACATACCTTTTTTTGTCTTTACTTTAGCAATATTTGCCTTTGTCATTACCTACTTCCTGCCATGTAGGTGTGATGATACTATCGGGGGCATAGGCTGTCAATGCTGTGGGCAAAAAGAGAGGGGTTACCCATTTTAGGGTAGCCCCCCGTATTCCGCCTGGCTGGGCTACTCACCTAAGAGGTAGGTTCTACGTTTCTTTTATCAGCTCAACTTTTTTATTGATGTGTACTGTTTACGACGGTTGCGATCTTTTTCGTCCACGTAATGCAGAGATAACCATAAGGATTCCTATTATCAGCGCTATTATTCCCCCTACGACAAATCCAATACCTACCCCGAATATCCAGGAAGCCTTCACACCAACGGACACGTCTGAGTCTATATCACGTGAACCGTCCTCGTTCATTAGTACCAGCGAATAGGTGCCTGTCTCCAGTTCCCATTCTAGAACCTGGGTTCCGGTGCCAGATGTTGACTCCATCCAGAATGTCTCAGAGGTTGGGGCTGTAGGTGAGGAATTACCCGGGTGATTTTTATAATCCACATCGAAGCCATCGGAGTGGATGCTAAAGTGGATGATCTCGTCATACTCGACATCGCTTAGGTAGCCTGTTAGATATGATTCCTGAGCTACTCCTATAAAGATTCCTTTGGAGTCGTCATTGTTTGTGCCTTCTACCTTGAAGGTAACTAAGTCACCCAAATCCCAATCAATATTCCATCCCCACCCCCAATGCCATTCATCGTCTATATCTATATCGGCAGACTCGGTCACAATTGCGTAGGAATCTCTTGCCAGCTGTTCGGTTTCGGTAGTGATAAATCCGTCATCATCGGTCCATACCATATCAGCCCATAGCAAGGTCCCACCGCCGATTAGGAGAGGTATGGACACTAGAAAGAGTAGGATTCCGAAGATAAGAAGTATTATTCGCCCAATGCTCATGATATTACCCCCTTTTTAAATATACGCCTTTACCACGTGTTGGTGAATAGTAGTCTATGTTTATTTAATTGTCAACCGTACGCGGTCTCAGGGAGCCGTAAGCACGTGCGAAAGCGTAGAAATGATTAGCGATACTTATGGCTTTCACAATCCCCCGTTTTCTTGGAGAGAATAGTGTGATTGCCCCTATCGTTTCGCTGAAGTACAGCATCGAGCAGTCACCGACACGCTGTGCTAGCGCAGCAAATCACAGACCTCCTTGAACAGACCGGCCAAGCGGGCCCCAATGATAATTATTGACTTTTGCATCTGTTCCCTCCTTAAACAGGCGTCTTTCCTATTCTCAGGTGTCAAACTAACATTCTAGGCAGTTCATATTAACCAGAATGGGTAAATCACAGGCTAATTTATGCTGGGGCATAGTAGGCGAATAAGCGGCTGTTGTCAATAGCCAGTCTCTTCCAATACAAGATGAGCCTGGGGGGAGTATCGATTTCTAACGCAAGATGAGCCTGAGAGATTCAGGCAGCTCGTTTATGATTGGGACATGCGACTGATCATGAACGACGAACAATTACAGACGGTAGAGCAAGTAAGGCAGTTTATAGAGGGGAGTGAGGCGGTAGAGTTCAGGGGCGTAACGGCCAAAGAGAAATACAACTGGATAGAGGAGGTGCTGATAAGGTTTAGCTATCATCGTATTAAGAGAGCTGAGAAAGGGGTGATACGGCGGTACATACAGAAGGTTACAGGATACTCCAGGTCACAGGTATCCAGACTGATAGCGGAGTACAAACGGACGGGGAGGTTGAGGAGAACGCGATACAGGAGACACTGCTTTCCCAGGAAGTATACCCCATCAGAAGTGGGGCTATTAGCCAGAACCGACGAATTGCACGAGTGGTTAAGTGGACCAGCCACGAAGAAGGTCATGGAGAGGGAATATGAGGTTTATGGACACGCTGAGTTCGGGAATATTTCCCGGATGTCTGTAGCCCATTTATACAATCTGCGAAGGAGTAACATCTATCGGGGCATGAGCAGACGATTTACCAAGACGAAACCTGTCGTATCTAAAATTGGCGAGCGGGCGAAGCCGGAGCCGAAGGGGCAGCCCGGTCATATCCGGATAGATACAGTTCATCAGGGTGACCTCAACGGTCAGAAAGGGGTATACCATATCAATGCCGTGGATGAGATTGCGCAGTGGGAAATCGTATCCTCGGTGGAAAGGATATCAGAAGCTTATCTGGTGCCGGTACTGGAAATCATGTTGGCAAAGTTCCCCTTTATCATCCGGGGGTTTCACTCTGATAATGGGTCAGAATTTGTAAACCATATAGTAGCCAGGCTGTTGAACAAACTACTGGTCCGTTTCACCAGATCAAGGCCCAGGCATCCTGACGATAATGGCCTGGTGGAGACCAAGAATGGCTCAGTGATACGTAAAAACCTGGGATATGCTTATATCCCACAAACATGCGCCGAATTGCTTAATGAGTATCACAGAGACTATCTAAATCCGTATATCAATTTCCACCGGCCCTGTTTCTTCCCGGTGTCTGTTATCGACCATAAGGGTAAGATCAGGAAAACTTATCCTTATAAGATGGTGAGGACACCCTATGAAAGGCTGAAATCTTTGCCCCAGGCTGAGAGTTACCTGTGCCCCGGCGTAACCTTTGAAAAACTGGAGACAATTGCTAATCAAATGAGCGATAATCAATTTGCAGAAAGGATGGTAAAAGCTCGTTCCAATCTCTTTGAGCAAATCTTGAGATTTGCTAACCGGGTTGCCTGACCCCCTTTATTCAGGCTCATTTTTCAATTAGAATAGAGTTGCTATATAACAAAGGGGCCACCCATCTCGGGTAGCCCCCCCCATAATCCGCCTGGCTGGGCTACTATAATATTCATGCGTGCGCCTATTGCTGGGTATTATCCTTATGCCAGCATTTTCTTCATCTCCGCCCAGTCAATTACTGACGCCGGGTAGATGCCATCTATAGGTACATTTTCCATCTTGGCGCACGCATCTATTATCGCTTGCTCTGAGGGTGCTTCCCATAGGCAGACCATCTTTCCGGCTCCAACCGCTGCCCAAGTAGTAATACAGTAGGCGTCTGTGGTAAAGCTATCTATTGTGGCCTTAGTGATGGTCATTTGGTTCACGCTCGTCGCTGACTTTGGGTCTATGGTGTGAATCACCAGGTACCTTGCCATCTTAGTTATCTCCTTTTCTATCGAATTTATCGGGCTGTTTAAGTGCAATTAGCCGACCACTCCACCGCTCCCAGGTGAAGAAGTCAGCTTTTATCTAGCATAGGCATTACCTCCCTCGCTTTATATGCAGTGAGCCAGGGCTGCTTCTGCAAAATGCGCAATAGGCTATCATAGGAAGGGAATAATACTCCGTAATTCTTAGTTTGTCAATCCCAGTGTGATTGGAGCGCGGGAACAGGCCGTCAGGCTCAAGGATGCGGGTTGGCCGGATGCGGATTGGGGGCCGTAGGCATGTGGGCTATAACAGAGGGGGCACCCATTCTCGAGTAGCCTCCTATAATCCGTCTGGCTGGGCTCTTTTCGCTATTATACGTCCCATATATAGGTTGTTGCTAATGATTGTACTCTAGTCTGACTTGGTAAAAGCACAGAGCACAAAGTACCCCTGGAGAGAGTATTCTTTCCCCCAGGGGAGTTTATGATGCCCTTGACCGAGGAACACACCATTATCAATCCTTCTGAGTTGGTCAACTAGGCCAAACATACGCGAAGGAAAGCGGGGATAGGTTATAGAGAGACAGGGGTTCCGGTCAGTCAGCGACTTATTAACATAGGTGTCAATTGGAAATCGTTGAGGAAGAATTCGATTCCGGAATAGATTTATCCCTTTCCCTCTTTTCTCCTCATCGAAAAGAGTGATGAAACTCTTCCCTTTCCAGCGAGCCAAAGGGTTATCAAAGAAGATTTTGAGTGCTAACTTTCTCCACAACCCTGTTTTCGGATTCAATGCCAGAAGGCTTCCTACGGTGTCTCCTTCAATTTCTTTAAAAAGGGGTGCCTTACCTTCTTCAAACAATGGATGTAGGTCGTCAAAGGAATATTCTCGAAATCTAGCTATAATTGTTTGGACATCTTCAGTGGAATTAGGTTTTACAGACATATTTATCATCCTCCTTTAAGGCTTTAGGCAGTGCCACTCCATCTTTATGATCTCTCTTCTTTTTCTCATGAATGGAGAATACTCCGCAACTCTTTGCTTGTCAACATAGCATGGGAGGGACTTAAGGAAATGGGAATCATTGGAGATGGTCAAAAGATACACCAGGTCGGTTGAATATGAGGATAGCCTGAAGTTTTTATAAGCCGCCGCTGGGGTGAAGAGTGCATTATATTTGGTGTGATGAAAATCACATACAAACTTCAGCGCATGGGGGTATAGTGAATGTTGGATAGTTTGGGTAGTAATAGAGTTGTGCTCTATTGCTATCGATGGTTGAGGGCCAAGGCATGTTGCCTTGGCCCTTCTTGTAAGAAGCTCTAAATTAAGATTCATCAGGTGGATATCCAATTTCTTCGGCCACTATCTATCTTACACCATCTCTAAATCCTCCTGCCCGGGCTACTCGCTCTGGCAGCTTTAGTGGTAGCTTGATATAGTATTAGGTGGCCGTTGGGGATATGTGCCTTAATCAATAGGGCTATCGGTTTGAGGTTTGCCTTGTACGTTACTTGAGGGTAAAAACCGATGTGTAAAGTAATATCACCTGGGGATATTCAAGAAAGGGGCTATCCATTTGGGGAAGCTCAATTCCTTAATATGCCGAATCATTATTCTAGCCCCCAAATAAGATATATTCCTCCCCATAGCGCAATAAAAGAGAGAATCGCCCCTATCAAGACATGATTCCAAGTGCTTCTCCTTGGGGGCTTACGTAACATTTTCCCTAGAGGAAACATTTGTACGGTTGCATAGAGAAGCCACAAACCCAAGATTAGTAACACCATACCGAAACCAAGGCTCACTCCCACTCCTTCAACCCCTTTCCATAGCCTTCCTATTATCCCCCCAAATCCGCCTGGCTGTGCTCTCTGCGATATTATAGCACTGTAGCAACAACAGGCATGTGGATGGCCATCACAAAGTGACTAGTATGCTTTTTGTGGTTAAGGGGGAGTTGATACGAAGCAAGGAGACACTGTGACCATAAAAGACTTAGGCAAGTGGGAAGCCTGGAGATGGTGCAGCGTTATACTCGCTCTGTGAGCTAGAGTGATGGCTTGAAGTTTTATAGGCGGCGATTGGGGTGAAAGGTTAGCTTTCTCGGAAGGCTATCCTAGCTATCACAGAGATACAGCACTTAGCATACTAACCTACCGTATATGTTCCTGTGCCGATTGCTATGAGACACTGTTTTTCATTATATAATTCCATGCGGGTGACCGCCAACTTTTTACCAGTACGTAGTACAGAAGCAGTTGCAGTGAACATCTTGCCTTTACCTGGCCGTAGATAGTCAACCCTTAAGTCAACTGTACTCATGTTTTTGAATTTCTTAACTAGTTCTTGCAGGGGTTGTCCTTTTATTTCCTTTAGCATTTTCCAAGCAACCACGGTGCCTCCTATTATATCTATCATGGCTGATATAACTCCGCCATGCAGAGCTCCATTCCCAGGGTATCCACGCAATTCATCTCGCATTGCAAGCTTGATATATATATTGTCGGCATCCATAGGCCCAACCGTGATGCCCAGGAATTCAAAGAAGGGCGGATACCTTCCCTGCAGACCAATTTCCCCTAGTAAGCCCTGATACTCGTCGTTAAAACCTTGCAAAGTTCCTGTCCCAGCTTTCTGATAGGAAATTCGATGACATTGCATTCAGTATACTTATATACTGCTGGTATGCATCCAATTTGTCAAGCTGACAGCCAAAAAAAAGCGGTGCAGCGATATACTCTCTCTGTCAGCTTTATTGATAGCCTGAGGTTTTACAAGCCGCCCGCCGCCAAGATATCCCCGGTTCGTTCCGTAGGGGTATGCGGCTGAACTTATACCTAGGATAACCCACCATCATCGCCGCATAGACTTGGTGGCCTTGCGGAAGCTCAAGCGCCTCCGTCAGCGGAGGGTAAGCGCCGCAAGCTACCTGGAAATAGCCTGCCCAGCATGCCCCCAGGTCCAAGGAATACGCCGCCAGCTCCAGATAGGTCATGGCGATGATGCAGGCCGTTTCACCCGGGGGCCCGTACGCCTTATCCGCGTGGGCCATGATGATATGGGGTGCGCTGCGTAGTATCCTATCCTCGCCTCTATCCCAGGCGTCCACCAGCCTGTCGAAACCCAAGTCGGTGGCTACCTTCGGATTTGCCTCGACTATGGAGCGCATCCACTCTGCCACTAGACCAGCGAGGCGCCGAGTCTCCTTCGTGTCCTCAACAATTAGCCACCGCACCGGCTGAGTATTATGCCCCGATGGAGCGTAGCGGGCGATATCGATCAGCTTTTGCAGAGTTTCTCGCAGCACCGGCTTATCCTTATGAGAACGTACGGAGCGCCGTGACTTTAATAAAAGCTCGACCTGCTCAGCAGTTGGCAGCAGTTTCCTGCTCAGCGGGGCGCACTCCTCCGCGTCCATTATGTCAATACTGACGGCTGCGGTGGGGCACACCGCGACGCAGTGGCCGCACTTGATGCACCGTTCCTCGCCATCCTCAATCATAAAAGGCAGAGACTGCGGTCCTTCCATCTCGATAATTCGAGGCGGGCACTCTGCAACACACATGCCACAAAAGTTACACTTATCACAGTCTACTGATAATCCGCTCACTGCTACCCTCCTAGCCAAGGATCCGGGTGGTTTCAACCTGCGACCAATCGGTTATAGTGTCGGGTTTTTCATTGTACCCTCCCTCTCTATATCCGCCTGGCTGTGCTCCCTGCTCTATTATAGCACTGTAGCAACAACAGGCATGTGGATGTCGGTTACAAAGTGACTAGTATGTTTTTTATAGCTAAGGCAGTATTAAGGTAGGTTGCATGGGGGATATTAGAGAGGGGCCACCCATTCTCGGGTAGCCCCACATGATCTGATTGGCTGGGATAACCCACGTCACCCTCCCACCCTCTCCAGCACCTCTTGCGTCCTGCGCAGTTGGTAGCTCTATCTCAGGAAGTGGTACAATAATCGGTGCTGGTCAAGAGAACCATCAACACATTTATAAAGCTAATCTTAGATAAAGAGGAGGAAATTTATGAGTAGTATGAGTGAAGTTGACCAACTGATATTGATGACAAGGGGCCTCAAGCTCCATCCCTTAGAGGAATATATAGGCATTAGGTTTGAGATGCTGGATTCTGAAGGTATATGTGCAAAATTCACAATGCGAGATGATTTGTGCGGATATCCTGGGGGTGGCGTTATACACGGCGGAGTTATAGCTGCCGCGATGGATATTATGGGGGGCCATATAATTACCTGGACTCGGTTAAAGGATGTCGAAGATCAACCCCCTCACGAACAAGTGAAAAGGCTAAAAAATATTGGAACCATTGACTTGCGGGTTGACTATCTACGACCAGCCAAAGGTAAAGAGTTCACTGCGACAGCTTCTATTATACGCGCTGGCAACAAGATAGTGGTCACCCGATTGGAATTACATAATGATAAACAGATACTTGTAGCTGTAGGCACTGGAACATATATAGTAGGTTAATATAGTCAGTTTTGTCTGGCCTGCTGCCATTATGACATTTCTTACTTATGGTGGCTATAAGTAAAGGAGGCGCGTAAGGCTCTGGAACAGGCCATCGGGCTCGAGGATGCTGGTAATCTGAGCGCCAGTAGTATCTCTGCATGGGTGGGGATTCATGTGTGCGACAATGTCCATATGGATGGCAGTTACAAAGTGACCAGTATGCTTTTTGTAGCTAAGGCAGTACTGAGGTAGCTTACATAGGGAAGCAGTGGGGGGTTCATGAAGTAGTCACAATATTGCAACGAGAGGTTGTGTTGGTAAGACAAAGAGAGGATATGCTCGCCCTTTTATCTAGAGCGATAAACTAAAATATGATGTATAATTAACAAACCTCAGAATGCTAGCTGGAGCGGTGCTATAGTAAATATACGAAAATAGGAATAATAAAGGGAGGTATGATGGTAGCAATAGTTACAAAACTCAAAGCCAAGAGTGGAGAAGAAGGAAAACTAGAGAAAGCTTTGCGAGACGTACTCCCAAAGGTAAGAGCAGAAGAAGGAACATTAGTCTATAGCCTCCATAAAAAACAGGATGACCCGACAACATTGATGGTTTTTGAGAAGTTTAAGGATATGGACGCATTACTGGTTCATGGCACCGCACCCTATGTCAAAGATATGTTAGATACAGTAATGCCTCTTCTTGATGGAGATATGTCCCTTGAAATCTATGAGGAAATTGCATGATTTCCTGAGATAAGGCCATTGCAGCCTGTATAGTAGAGAGGCCATCTATTATCAGGTCGCCCCCAAATTTATCGCTATTTAATGAAGCATTTGCTCAGGGAATATACGTCCCCCCAGGGAATGCTGTAATCGTGCCGACAAGGTATTGCGCCACCAACTGCAGGTCTGCTGAGTCAAGTGTGACGCTGTCATTTACGTCAGCGGCGAGGAAATCATTGCCAGTCAGCGTTATTGTCCCCACTAAACCCTGGGCTACCAGTTGAAAGTCTGCCGAATCAATGGCACCATTGCCACTGCCCAGCGGGTGGATATCACCCTCCAGTCTCGGTGTCCCAATACAGAAGTTGCAATCATTAACTGGGCTTGGCGTTATCGGCTGTGGGTCGCCTGCCGTCCCATCATACATCGATTGCACCTCGATATCCAGGTCGCTGCACTCTCCAGTACTGCCTACCGCATTTAATGTAACGGTGGCAAATGTGAAAGTGCCGGTTGGACCCGGTGAAAACCCTGTGGCCGCTGACATGGTGGTAGTGCTGCCTACTGTATTCGAGTAAACAGTGCCAAGGTCTCCAGCGGCTATATTGCCCACAGTAACAACAGCCGTATCAACGGTAAGCGTTATGGTAGCTGAACCTATGCCATCTGGATCACTGGTAGTTATGGTAATATCGACATCGGCGGTCTCACCCTCTGGCGCACTCGCGCAATCAATAGCTAACGAGGTACCTGGAGTAGGTGTAACTGTTGGCGTAGGTGTAGGCGAAGGTGTCGGAGTGGGTGTAGGTGTTGGTGTGGGAGTAGGACCTCCAGTAAATTCCACCTTATCAAGCCAGCCACAATCGCTGCCGCTATTTAGAGAGACGTCTTTGGTATATTCCCATTCCAGAATATGCGTACCAGAGCCTATGGAGTAGCCCTTCTGCTCCCAACCAACGGAGCCTGAAATCGATGTCTGTTGTGCCCCATCAATATAGAATTTAAGGTAATCATAGCCACTTTCGGAAGAGACTTTCCAATAAAACGTTAAGGCTCCGGGACCGCTAACTATAGTTCGAAGCCATGTGTATTGGCTATGGGTGATAGCGCCGCTTTGGGCGGCATCTCCATTGTAGTAGTAGGTGCTTGTCTGACCGAACCAATTGGCATTACCGCCGGTTGTCCATGGGAGCCCTGTGTTGTCTACTGCCTCCCCCAGGGTAACCGTTGGTGTAGGCGTAGGTGTAGGAGTAGGAGTAGGTGTTGGGGTAGGCGTGATTGTTGGAGTTGGACCTGCGCCTGTGGTTACTCTGGCCCGCAGGCAAGCGTTATAACCATAAGGCTCTAGATCATCCCAGGAGCTGCCATCGGTACTGTAGTAGCTCGCCCCGGTCTGTATCGTTGGCTCCACGATGCCACTTTCTTGCCCCTCCGCAGGCAAGGGGAAGTTATAGCCCGGCGTTGTCATCTCTACAGCAACACTAAACTGCTGGCCGTTGGTGAGCGAGACAGGGGTGCTCAGCGGTATTGAATAGTAGCCAAGCTCATCGCATGTTCCGGTCTGGTAGGCAAGCTGAGTTCCAAAGGAGCCATCGTAAACGTAAAGCTCATACCCTGCATTGTTGCTTGTTGTCCAGAACTCAACATGGGTTAGGTAGCCGTCCTGCCCCGAATTGAAGACACTGCCCATCCACAGGGTTGGACTACCCGCACCGATATCGGCTACATAGCCGGCTTCGTCCCAGTAATACAGATTCTCATTGGGGTCGTAGTCCTGGTAGCGATAGGAGGCCACCTCCTGCATGTTCGCCGAGCCGTAGCACAGATAGAAATACCCGCTATCCCCCCAGACGGTGCCCCAGCTATTCTTTACTATCCACGCCCCGGAGCCGCCACCAAGCGGGTGCGCTATGCCGTCATCCCACCCTACAATAGAGACGATGTGATTGCCATCTTCCGTGCACCCTGGATAGTAATAGATAGACCCCGGATATAAGTAGGCATCGTCATAATAAAAGGCCATGGAGACCGGACCGTAGTTGTAAATGGCATCCTTTACCGCGGCTGTATCGTTAGGGTCATCGGTTATCCAGCGATACCCCGTTACCCTCTTGATTGTGGAACAGCTATCGTCGCAGGGATCGGTGTTGATGGTGCCCGTGTTGTAGGGGTCACAGGACTCAAGCCTGGTTCCTTTCTTGGCGAGAAGATCGGCGGCAAGCCAGGACCAGCCACCTCCCATACAGCGGTTGTTAATCAGGTAGACCCATGACGGGTCGGTACAGCAGGCAACATTCTGTTCGGAGAAATTATACTCCACATCGTCCACGATCAAGACCCTCGATTCCAGTGCCGATAGGGTGCCGAATATCCAGCAGGTCCCGCAGGGATTCTGATTCTTAACCGGGGTCACATCGCCCGAATCCCTCCAGTCAAACGCGCTGGGCAGACCTACCTGTGCCCCTTCCCGCTGCACCGGGGTGTCCTGGAGGTGGCTCAGGTCCATCGGCGGGGGCAGATATCCGTAGAAGGGCTCCGGTGGATTCGCAATGCAGTCGATGAAGTCGGGATTGAGCGGCGCCGCCTCGAGCTTCTGCGGAGCCTGCTGCGACACTTCGGCGGCACCAGCCACCGCCAGCTGTTGTTGCAATGGGAGGTCGGTCACCGCTCCCTCTGGAGCCTGAGCCAAGGCAACTCCCATTAGACCAAAGGCAAATCCAACAATGAGGGCAATGGCCAGAATCCTGCCCAATTTTCTTTTCGTTATCTTCGCCTCACTTTCTTGAGTAGTCTTGCAGCAGTCTTGCCACTGAGTTGCCATTTGAGCACTGGGTCATGAAATGTACCGCTAGGATGTGTTTTTGTGTTACGGAATAATACTCCGTAATTCATTGTTTGTCAATCCCAGTGTAATTGGAGAGCAAGAACAGGCTGTAAAAGCTGCGGGTCGGCGGGATGTGGGTTGGGGGCATTAGGCGAGGGGCAATAGCAAGCATGTGGATGCGAGTCACGAAGTGACTAGTATGCTTTTTATGGCGAAGTCAGTATTAAGGTAGGTAATTCGGGGTGAAAAAAGAGGGGCCACCCATTATCGGGTAGCACCATATAATCCGCCTGGATGGGCTCTTACTCATCGGCAATTGCCACGACTGCCCTCTGATGTCTTAATCCTGTGAGCACAACGTGCCACAAGAACAAGCTCAGCACATATGCTGCAGGCAGACATCTCCCTCAGGGTTGCTGTTCACCCACCAATCGCACGTGCTATCGACGGACGGGATGCCCGCCATAAATTCGGGAACAAGCTTTGTCCACTCTATGTCTCCTGGCTGGCCGTCAGCGGTAGGCCACTCTCCATACTCGGTATTGTAAGCACCAAGGGCATCCTGAATGGCATCCCTGGCTTGCACGCATGACATCGGAATAATTGGCAGCGGAGTAGGCGTTGGCGTGGGAGTAGGTGTAGGAGTAGGAAACTCGATAATGGTTTCAGCAAGGTATTGCGCTACCAGCTGTAGGTCTGCTGCGTCAACCGTGCCACTGTCATCGACATCGGCAGCGAGGAAATCATCGCCGGTCAGCGTTGTAGTATGCACTATATGCTGGGCTACCAACTGGAAGTCTGCCGAGTTAATGACACCATCGCCACTGCCAAGCGGGTAGACATCACCCTCCAGTCTCGGTGTCCCAATCCCAATACAGAATTCGCAATCGGTGACTGGATCTGGAATTATCTTTTGTGGGTCGCCTGCCGTCGCATCATACATCGATGCCACCTCGATATCCAGGTCGCTGCATTCTCCACCAGTGCCTTCCGCATTTAATGTAACGGTGGCAAATGTGACAGTACTTCCATCCCAGCCTGGCCCGGGTGAACTGCCGGTGGCCGCTGACATAGTAGTGGTGCTGCCAACTGTATTCCAATAAACAGTGCCAAGGTCTCCACCGGCGACATCAACTACTTCGACAACCGACGTGTCGACTGTAAGCGTTATGGTAGCTGAGCCTATGCCATTAGCTTCATCGGTATTTATTCTCAGTTGGACATCGGCATTGCCCCCAACGGCTACAACTAAAGCGTCTTCAATAGATACCGATGTGCCTGGGTCGGCCAGTGCTACTGGCATCGCCGTTAACATCAAGGCAACCACCGACGCCAAAACTACGGCTGATATCTTTCTGATTACTATTGGCACACCTTCCTTTCTAATTATCATCCCTTGCTCAGGGAATATACGTTCCCCCAGGGAATGCTGTAATCGTCCCGACGAGGTATTGCGCCACCAGCTGCAGGTCTGCTGAGTCAAGTGTGACGCTGTCATTTACGTCGGCGGCGAGGAAATCATCACCACTAAGCGTTATTGTTCCCACTAAACCCTGGGCTACCAGTTGAAAGTCTGCCGAATCAATAGCATCATTGCCACTGCCCAGCGGGTGGACATCACCCTCCAGTCTCGGCGTCCCTATACAGAAGTTGCAATCATTAACTGGGCTTGGGTAGATGAGCTGAGGGTTGCCCGCCGTCGCATCGTAGAGCGACGTTACCTCAATATTCAGGTCGCTGCACTGTCCAACACTACCGACCGCGTTTAATGTCACCGTGGCAAATGTGACGGCACTCCCATCCCATCCCGGTCCCGGATGAGTACCAGTTGCTGCTGTTATGGTCGTGGTATCGCCTATGGTGTTCCAGGAAAACGCATTGGTAAGGTCTCCAGCCACCACATTGCCGACAGTAACAACGGATGTATCCACTTTTAGCGTTATGGTAGCTGACCCTATGCCATCTGGATCACTGGTAGTTATGGTGATGTCGGCTTCGCAACTGCCACCCTCAGTTACATCTGGGCAACACTCAATATCTACAGCGGCGGTATCAGCGGTTATTGGTGGCGGTGTGGGTGTGGGTGTCGGAGTCGGTGTGGGTGTCGGTGTTGGCGTCGGTGTAGGAGTAGGAGTAGGAGTAGGAGTAGGAGTAGGAGTAGGCGTTGGTGTTGGCGTCGGTGTAGGAGTAGGAGTGGGAGTAGGAGTAGGCGTAGGGGTTGGAGTTGGCATTGGCGTAGGCGTTGGCGTTGGCGTTGGCGTGCTGCACGGCACGTTAACGGTGGCCGTGTCTCCATCATAAGCCAGGTCCGAAGGGGATCCCACACAATAGCCAATTGCTTCCTGCCGGTTTACGTCCACGCCGCAAGCTATCACCGTGGTATCGAACTCGATGATTTTTTGCTCGCACGGTTCGAGCACCCAATCCGGGAATTCCCACATGAAGCCGTTGGGCGGCTCCAAAATGGGAGGAGTCGAGAAGGGAGTGCCATTGATTGTTACGTTGCCGGCATACTCAAGGCTGTCCGAGAGAATGTCGTGGACATTTATGTGGGTCAGGTTGCAGCAGGTACCGTCGTTGTGGATAACGCACGAGAATCTTACTGTATCGCCGATTTCGGCGGTGACCTCATCCACCCACTGACCAGTACCTTCGTCCCAGATTGTCTTATTCACGCTTATGCTGGGGACACAGGGTGTAGGCGTTGGTGTAGGCGTAGGCGTTGGCGTTGGTGTAGGCGTAGGCGTTGGCGTGCCGCACGGCGTGTTAACAGTGGCGTTGCCCGTGCCATAAGCCCAGTAGGATGGATCCTCAACACACGTGCCATTTGCCGTCACATTGTTTACGTCCACGCCGCACTCTATCACCGTGGCATTGAACACCATGTTTATGCTCTCCGACGGTTCTAGGGGGGTAAAACCTAAACTTGTCAGATTCCACGTATATGTGTAGAGACCAATCGATATCCCATCTAATTCTAACCGCGGGCCGTCGCCGTTAATTATTGTAGTAAGTGGGAGGTACTCCAGGCTGTCCGAGAAGATGTCGGTGACCACTATCTCGGTCAGGTTGCAGCAGGGACGGGTGTTGTGGATGGTGCAGTTGAAAGTCACGGTCTCGCCGAGTGCGGCAGTGACCTCGTCCACCCACTCTCCGGCACCCGGGTCCCACACCAGCTTCTCCACCTCGATACATGGCACGTAAACGGTGGCCGTGTCCTCGCCGTAAACATAGCCACCGTAACTATTTGCCTCTACCATCTGGAGGTTTACGTCCACGCCGCAATCGACAACCGTGGCATTGAACGTGATGCTCATGCTCTGGCACTTTTCGAGGTCATACCAACCCTTTATAGCCGTTTTAGGCTCACCGAGGCCAAGGGGGGTGAATAACCGGTCGCCCGAGAAAAAGTACAGGAAATCCCACTCATACTCATTGGGGCCAACCTGATCTGGCTCAAACGGGCCCGATAGTACGGGTGTGTAGGCGACAGCGCTATTTTCACTGTAATTCAGGCTGGGCGAGAGGATATCGGTGAACAGCACGGTCTCTGCCCACACAGCATCGTCGCCGTTGTTATGGACGGTCAGATTGAAGGTCACGGTCTGGCCCAGCGTGGCAATGATCTCATCCACCCACTCCCCGGCATCCGGGTCCCACGCCAGCTTCTCCACCTCGATACATGGCACGTAAACGGTAGCTGTATCCTCGCCGTAAACATCGCCACATTCACTACTCACCTCTACCATCTGGAGGTTCATGTCCTCGCCGCAGGCGACCACCTCAGCATCGAAGATGATGCTCATGCTCTGGCACGGTTCGAGGTTAGCGATGCCGGGGACAAAATCACGGAAATTCCACTCAAACTTATCGGGACCGACCTGCACCGGCTCAAACGGGTCCGACCTCCATGATGTATAGGCGAAGGCGCTGCCGTCGACATAATCCAGGCTCTCCGAGAGGATATCGGTAACCAGCATGGTCTCTGCGAAAACATCATCGTCGCCGTCGTTGTGGACGGTCAGATTGAAGGTTACGGTCTGGCCCAGCGTGGCATTGACCGTCTCCACCCACTCCCCGGTATCCGAGTCCCACACCAGCTTTTCCACCTCGATGTGTGCGAGAGGCACATTAACGGTGGCGGTGTCCTCGCCATAGCCATAGGGGCCATCTTGTGTTTCTACAATCAGAAGGTTTAAGTCCACGCCGCAATCGCGCACCGTGGCATTGAACGTGATGCTCATGCTCTGGCACGGTTCGAGGTCCGGCTCCTCAACTGGAATAAAGTACCAGAAATCCCACAAGTACTCGTTGGGACCGACCTGCAGCGGCTCAAACGGGTCCGACCGCCATGGTGTGGAGGCGAGAGCGCTGCCGTCAACGTACTCCAGGCTGTCGGAGAGGATATCGGTGAACAGCATTTCCTCTGCATAAAAATCATAGTCGGCGTTGTTGTGGGCGGTCAGATTGAAGGTCACGGTCTGGCCCAGCGTGGCATTAACCGTCTCCACCCAGTCGCCGGTATCCGGGTCCCACACCAGCTTCTCAACATCCAGAGGGCACGGCACGTTAACGGTGGCCGTGTCCTCGCCATAAAAATAGCCACTGTCGAGGTCGCCGTAACTTTCCGGTTCCACAATCAGGCGGTTTATGTCCACGCCGCAGTCGACCACCTCAGCTTCGAACTCGATGCTCACGCTCTCGCCTGGGTAAAGGTACGTTGGACCGTTGGTAATAGACCCGAAATACCACAAATATGTATTTGAACCAGGCCCACCAGCCGGCACCGGCTCAAAATCAATGGGGTCGTCTTCCCATGGTGTGTAGGCGTGAGCGGTGCCGTCGTCGTACTCCAGGCTCTCCGAGAGGACGTCGGTGACCAGCATGGTATCTACCCTCACGTTATCGTCGCCGATGTTGTGGACGGTCAGATTGAAGCTCACGTTTTCGCCGATTTCGGCGGTGACCTCATCCACCCACCCCCCGAAATCCCCGGCATCCGGGTCCCAGACCAGCTTCTCCACGTCTATGGTGTCGCACGGCACCTTAACGGTGGCCCAGTCCCAGCCGTCAACCTCGCCACCGTAACCATCTACCAACAGGACGTTTATGTCCTCGCCGCAGTCGACCACCTCAGCATCGAAGACGATGCTCATGCTCTGGCACGGTTCGAGGTCCCGCGATTCACCGCGGAAAAATTGCAGGAAATACCATAGATACTCGTTGGTATCGACCTGAAACGGCTCAAATGGGCCGTCTCTCCATGGTGTGTAGGCGAAAGCGCTGCCGTCGACGTACTCCAGGCTGTCCGAGAGGATATCGGTGAACAGCACTTCCTCTGCATACACAATATCAGGGCCGACGTTGTGGACGGTCAGATTGAAGGTGACGGTGTCTCCGATGTCGGCGGTGACCTCCTCCACCCATTTATCACTATCCGGGTCCCACACCAGCTTCTCGACGTCTATAAAGCACGGCACGTTAACGGTGGCCGTGTCCTCGCCATAAAAATAAAAATAGCCGCCGTCACTTTCCGCTTCTACAATCAGGCGATTTACGTCCACGCCGCAGTCGACCACCCAAGCCTCGAACTCGATGCTCACGCTCTTGTCTGGGTCAAGGTATTCGTCACCGTCGGTAATATACCCGAAATACCACAAATACGTATTTGAACCAAGCCAGCCAGCCGGCACCGGCTCAAAGGGGCCATCTCCCCATGGTGTGTAGGCGTGAGCGCTGTAGGGGACGTACATCAGGCTCTCGGAGAGGACGTCGGTGAACAGCACGGTCTCTGCCCACACAGCAACGTCGCCGGTGTTGTGGACGGTCAGCTTAAAGGTCACGAGGTCTGGGGATTCTCCGAGTTCGACGGTGATATAATCCACCCACTCATGGGTATCCGGGTCCAACACCAGCTTCTCCACGTCTATACTGGCGATAGGCAGGAGCCTCCCGGTCATGTCTATGCCGGGCCTGCCGGCGTTATCACTGACCTTCCCGGTCACTTCTATGCCGGGCCCGCTGGCGTTATCCCAAACCTTCCTGGCCACGTCTATGCCAGGTCTGCTGGTGATATCACTGACCTTCCCGGTCACGTTTATGGTGGGTCTGCTGGTGTTCCGCGGCACTATGCCCTCACCTTCAACCTCGGTGCTCACCATTGCCATAGCCGGTATGGCGATACCGACAAGCGCCACCATCATGACCGCCGCCAATAGCAATTGTACCTTTATCACGGCTCTCGAAGGCTTACCCGATCTCTTGCTAAAGTACCTCATTGTTTAAGTCCTTTGTCATGGATACCTGTGCTTCATTATACTACATTACTTCATTAGAGCCTGCAATTCGTTAGAGAATGCGGTTCCGTTCGGTTATGGTTGACTTAACCATTGAAAGCGATATCGCAATTTCGTTTACTGAAGTAGCTCTGATTGAACGATGGATTGCTCGTGGTCTTTGAGGGAAATAAAAAGTTGAATATTTAAGAGGATTAGTTAGCTGGGAACTGCGGCACTTACCCGGGGGAATTACCTCTGTTGTACACGTTCTGGATACACACTGAAAAATGACTCCACACTCCTTAGCTTCTCGGAACAATTATCGTATCACTTTACTGCTAGAATCGCAATATCTTGCGACTTCACATTTCTTAACTTATCTTCCCAATAGTCTACTTACTCAGATAGTAACATGACGTGCACCCTGTTAAACTGGACTGTTTTGGGCCACCAATAAGTTAGATTCTCCTTTGGCCTTCAGCTCTCCCTGAGCGAACGTGCGTGGGCTCTTGTACCTCAGATTCTGGTGCAATCTCTCATCACGATACCAGGAACGATAGCTTTCCCAGCCTGCTCTCGCTTCGGCCAAACTGAGATATTCATTTCGATACACCTCTTCTACCTTGTACTTGTCGAAGAATGACTCTATATACGGCTTGTCATCAGGGCACTGGATCCCTGCATATTCCAGTTTTACGTTCAGCAACCTGGCGGTCTCATGGAAACCGCGAGCTGCAAACTGCGTCCCGCGGTCAACCCTGAGGGTCAACTCGTGGCCTTCAGGTACCCGTCCGCCAAAGCGCCTGATTACGGCATACTCCACGGCCTTTGCGGCCTCCCGCGCACGACAGCGGTCTGAGAAGACGTCTCCCACTATGTCCCGATCATAAGCATCTATCACCGCACACAGATAGGCATTGGCATCACCAGCCCACACGTATGTCAGATCAGCCTCCCAGTACGTATTACAGGCATCCGGCCTGACTTTGGAGGGCCTGCTCCACTTTCGCCCCCTCATCTTCCTGGGCTGAGTAAGACCAAGTACCCGAAGATGCCTCAATACCTTTTTGCCGTTAACTACCCAGCCTGCAGCCCTTAGCGACTCGGCTACCTTGCGATAGCCGTAGACCTGCGCATATCCCTGTCTCACCTCTTCAATGGCTTTGACCAGAGACTCATCCAGCGGACGCGGCTTTCTCTGTTTTATGGGTCGATAGTAATAACTGGACCTGGCCAGACCCACCGCCTCCAGTGCCACTTTCACTGATTGCCCTTCCGCTACCATTTGCTCTGCCAGCCTGCGCTTCATCGATGTCCCAATACCCTATCCAGCTTTTTTTGGGCTTCTATGACCAGGGCCTGTTGCCCTACCAGCTCTTTCAACTGGCGGTTCTCATCTACTAGGGGATCGCGCCCGTTCCCTCTTCGACTGTCAGCAAGCGCTTTGCGCCCTCACTCCACAAACCGGTCCAGCCACCTGTATGCCTGTGTAGCGCTTACACCATGCCGGTTGCAGATCACAGCTATGGGCTCATCGCCACGAAGCATCTCCAAGACGATAGCTGTCTTCTCTTCGTTAGACCACACCTTTCGATTCATTATATTCTACCCCTTCCCGGTGGCCTCATTATATCTTATACCAGTGTCCAGTTCTAAAGGGGTGCATTCCAATATAAATACCTAGGGATACATTTATTTGCAGGTGTTGTTCTCAGGATGGCATGGACACAACTGAAAAAAGGGCTATCATTTGATGATAGCCCTTTTTGTACATTGCTACTTGATCTGGCAGTACGGTCGATGGGTGTACTATGCGCTCGGGTTTGCCACGCGCCCGACAAACAGAACAGCGCCGGTCTCGATGTCGCGGATCAGGAATATAAAGGGGCGGTCGAGGGTAACCTCAACAGGCTGCTCCGGTGCTGCCGTCAGGGACATAATAACAGCAGTTGCGGCTGCTGCCTCTGTGCCCGCCTCGTCCACAGAGACGAATGCCTTGTGCAGGATATCAGAGATGAACAAATCGCGGTAACCGGTCATGCCTGAGAAGTCGGCTGCTGTGGAGAAGGCAACTGGCATGCCCATCGCAGCAAGCGTGTCGACCAGGCTGAAATCCGAATCATATTCGAATTTGGGCATGGTCAGCGTGACCTTGCGGTATTTCAGGTCATTTGTGATGGCATCTACGAGGTCGGCGTCCAGAGTGCTTTCAAGATCCTCAAACTCACCGTTATTGGGAAGCACTATAACCATCGATAGCTCACGTCCATCGTACAACAGTTCAACTGCCTGATACCCTTCGCCCTCTGCATAACCAAAGGACTCGGTCTGAGTCATCATCGGCACGGTGACCTCGCTGCCGTCGAGCAGATGGAAAGCGCCATCCCCTGTCATATCCTCGCTGAAGGGATTCAGCCAAGCTGCATTGAAGTAGATCGCATTGGTGAGGACAAGCCGGGTCAATATGTCGATAGCGCCCTGCGGGATGAGGTCTTCTATCCTGCCCTCCGTCCGGTCGCTGACCCAGTCGTTGATGGTGATCCGGGACGCTTCCGGTGCGTTTATGAAATCGAGGAGCCTCAGCCCGGCACCGTAGTTCTCCGCCAAGACATCGAGGAACTCATCGAGAAATTCAAAGTCCTCCTGTCCCCAGATTGAATTGGCGATGTTCAGCCGGAAGCCCTCTTCATCCGTGCCCTCGGCGCCCTCACCCCGACTGGCGAGCTTGAGGTCTAGGCTGTTTAATGCGGGATGCAGACGGTCCTGTGGGAGGGTGAAGTTTAGGGTATCCGCCATCTGCTGTTCGGTTTCGCCGCGGGCACCGGCGTATGTCATCGCCAGTGCAAGAGAGATGCTGTACGGAGAGTAGAACAGGTTCCCCTCCTCCTTGCTGAGTTCCTGGTAGAGGTCGAAGGCGAATGCGCTATTTCCGTCCACCAGCTCGGTAAGCTCCGAGGCGGTTACGTCGGGCAAGGTCGAACGCGGCTTGTCCGATTGTGCCATCCCTATCGCCTGCCCACAACCCGCCAGGCTCAGCGGTATTATCAACATCAATAGAGCGAGTAGTGTCCTTTTCATGGTAATTACCTCCCCTTAAATTTTCACCACAGGCATCTAATTTGCCTCATTATATTATAGACGGATTTGGAGCCAAAAAAGTTCCCTCTGTCCAAGGACCGGCTACAGGAACACGGTTTGGTCGTAGAGAATGTTCATCGTGGTTGCATTGAACGATTTGAACTTTGGTTTAATGTGAGGGAGCCAGCGACTGGACACCTCCAGACGAATGCGGTATCCATATCGGCCGTAAGCCATCCCACATCCATAGGGAATAATTGGATGGATGGACGTTATTCTAGCTAGAATAACGTCCATCCCCACATAAAGGGAACACCCTTTAACAAAACAGTATCTTGTAAAGAACTCTGAAGCGTGCGCCGCTGACATCTACTATGCCCTGAGTCGCGAGATTGAGCGCATGAACAAAGAACGGATTGAGACGGGGGAAAAGCCCATCGAAAGGCCGAACTACTCAAGCTTCGCCAAGTATTTTCACTGGTTCAAGTTGCTTGAGCTCGTAGAGCGCACCGATAGAAAGGAGCCTGCCATTTACGATTTCCTGGAGAAGCGTGTGTTCTACATATTGACAGATAAGGGTAAAGCCGAAGTGAGAACATGGGAGGACCCGGTAAGGGAAGCGCACCCGGAGTTTGGCTAGAGCTAACAAGGGAATGGTAATGTGAACCCGTGTGCGTGCGAAATGTAGTTATAAAATTGCAGCGTGAGGTTGTGCCTGTAAGATAAGGGGCCACCCATCTAGGGTAGCCCCTTATCCTGCGACTAGGTTGGTCTACTCTACGGCAATTTTCCCCTTGCACGCAGGATAAAGAGTACAAACATGGAATTGACGGCCAGCATTTGGACCTTGCTTTGCTGTGCGTATGACCGTTTCAGAGCCGCACAATGGACATCTGATACCTTCAGACGTAATATCTTCAGGCCCACTGCCGGGGGCAACTGTCACCTGTGATTTCCTGGTTTTTTTACGACTTGAACCTTGGGCTTCCTAATCACGCGAAGGTAAATAATGGCTACCAGTAGCACCAGTACAACACCGATCACACCAACAACGGGCCAGAGCCACACGGGCAGTGTGGATTCCGATCCATCACCGGTCAGTTCAAATACATAGGGCTCATCTGGAATATCAGTTACTGGCACATTCTCAGCCAAGAATATGGTTGAGTCACCATAGCTGACCATTAGACTGAACGTATCTGTTGGCAACGCGTCCGCATCTGGTATCACTTCTATTAGGTAATCCCCTATTTTGGGATTCGGAACACCGACAAAGTCCTCAAGATCGCCATCGCCATCAACATCCTCAACTATATATACTGCTCCCGTGATCTCATTTAGTTCTTTGGAGATGGTGAGGCCGTCCGGGTCGGTGACCACGATATCCGCTGGGCTCAACAGGCTGATCGTATAACCTGCTAGATTCAGGACGCATTCCTGATGGCCACCAATCACGTAGGTATCTTCGTCATCGTGTATCTCCTGCGGGTAAACAGAAAACCAGTCTGGCCCATCTTCGATATCTATACCCTGATTCTTATACGCAGCCCACACAAGCTCACTAGAGTACCACGAATCTTCATTAGATTCTTGGCTCTTTCCCACGGGATTAAACAACCACGGTTTGTTCTCCTGCTGAAGGGCAAAGCGGACTGCTTCACTCTTCTGGCTGGCAGTAGCCCCAGCAACGCGGAGTATCTCAACACACGTCTTGGGGTCGCAGTCCCAGTCGGTGATGGGATTGATTTTAACCCCTTCAGCCACTGCCTCGACAACCATATCATCGCCTACGTAAATGCCCGCGTGAGTCCAAAAATGACCCAAACCTTGAGTCAATACAAAGCCAACCACGGTGCCGCTTCTGCATAGCAGAATATCACCTAGTTGGATGTCTTTGCGCCATTCAGATACAGACATAGGTGATGGCCGTTGGGATGGATTCGCCCACAGTGGCGGCATCTGGGATAATGCAGCCTCGACAAGAGACAACGCTTGCAGATTTTCCATAGAGCAATCATGGCGCTCAGAAGGGTCAGCCGCCCATGCGTCAGGACATGTCAAAAGGAGGCTTTTCCAAGCATGCGGAGTAAAAGACTGATCTGAGAGAACAACATCATCCCATGTGTTTCCAATCTGGACAAAATCAACGCGTTTTGTGCCATACTCCATCCTTTCCTTTACACACTCATTTACGAGATCCTCAGCGGCGCTGCCTCCAAAAAGTGACGCAAATAGTGAACGTAAAACATCTGTTCCCGCAATTGGACTATCAAACGTAAACACGGTTCTCACAGCAGATAATACGTCCGATTCTGCGTATGACGCCCAGTAGGCCGTGACTGCACCGCCAAGGCTATGTGCAACTATGACGATTTCTGGAGTTGACTCTCCACCCCATGTGTTGATAAGATCACGGATCTGTTCGTCGAGAGCGTTGGCAGAATCCTTTAGGTGCTGCTTCGTGTCATCGTCGGTATATTCTGCATCCCCACCATCGTAGCCACCGGAACTCTTATAGCAGAAATACGCGGGATAGTACGACTCGAATTCACTTTGGAGTTCTGAGGGGAACGTGTCAGTTACCCGTTCCTCTGCAGTCCACTCCCCTGACAAAAGAATGATACCTGGCATATACAGTACATATCCTACCTTTGGTGATGGGCTAGGCGATGGCGATGGGCTAGGCGAAGACGTCAGTAAGTTCCAGCTCCCCACGTCGCACTGGCCATAGCCGTTGTCTCCCACGGCGACCACGGTGCCGTCGGACCTGAGCCCCACCGTGTGCGTGTCACTTGCGGCCACCATGGCACTGCCAACATCTGCTCTGGCTTCCCTATTACTAAACACACTATGAAGAGCGGGTATGGCTGTACTGACCAATATGAATATGACCAACACCAGCGTAATAATGGCCTTACGACAATAACTAGGGGGCTTACAGTTCATATGGATTCTCCTCATTATCTTGCAACAGGAGCCGAATATCTATAGTTAGTGTGTCTAGATCACTTATGGAAAGTAGGGGAATAATATACCATGGCTCTTTAATCTGTCAATACATATAGAGCAAGCCTGATAGCTCAGAGTGCTGGAACAGGCTATCAGGCTCAGGGATATAGGTTGTGGGCAGCCTCATCGTGCAACAACAGCCATGTGGATGGCCATTATTGCAAATCATATGGGAAGCAAGCGGTCCTCAGGTAGCCCCCTGTAATCTGCTTTGCTGTGCTCCTCGGTCTGTACCCAATAGGCCAATTTCATCGTGTCCAATCTGAACCAAGAAAGTAATTACTTCATATTCTTTCCCAAAGCATCTTTTGTAAAGCATAATATTTGTAGCAAGTTTGATTTAGCTTTGAAAATTATCACTTCAGGCAACACCAAAGGACATTTTGTGCAATCTTAGCAATATAGCAGAGCTAGCATTTAGAGGGGTGAGCAATGAGGAAAAGTGGATCAATCAGCATCGATGATCTCTGGCGTAAGGGGCCTTTAGGCGTTGTAACGGCTTGTAAAGAGGAGATATTTGGTCTCAAAGGGTCTTTACTGGCGACATGTCGTCAGAGCGGGCTTGGCTTAGACGCCTGGAAGGAAGCGCTGAGGTTAACTCTCGAGGAGCTAAAGAGTATAAGAAGACGAAATAAGAGGGATGACCAATTATAGCTTACAAGAAGCTGTATGCTTTTAATTTTCAGTATTCACTGCACTTTATGGACAACCGTGCAGTAGATGGCCACAGTATCCGGATGTCGGATAGAGGGTGATTCCGGAGGCGATGGTCTAGTATCCAAACCCTCTAAGAGATTGGTTGCGGAGTCTAGCACTGTTATTAAATAGATTCTCCCTGCTGTGCCTTCGATAATGGTAAGACGTTGGAGATGATTAAGGGGGAACCGAAAGATGAGAAAGGGGACGACGTCAATTTATACCCCAAGTCGTGTCCGGGCGATAATCTCCTGTTTGGCGGCCTCGGGAAGGTCATCGAAATACGCGCAGTAACCCGATACCCGCACTACCAGCCCCGGGTACTTGCCGGGGTTACGTAGGGCATCCTCCAGCATCTCCGGGTCGAGCACGTTCAGTTGCATCTCCATTCCACCTGAATCGAAAAAGCCCTTCACCAGAGCGGCCATTATATTCACTCCTCGATCACCGGCGAGGGTATTAGGGTCGAAGCGCAGGTTCAGGGCGTAACCGTTGGGCGCCAGGGTGGAGTCTACGTGAGCCACCGAGTTGAGCAGTGCAGTGGGCCCCAGTCTGTCACGTCCGTTTGAAGATCCCAGGCTGGCTGCGAACGGTTCCCCGGCACTTCTTCCGCTGGGTAGAGCGCCCACTCTGCGCCCGAACGCCACGTGACATGTCACCGAGTAGAATCCAGGCACATAGGGGCCTCCACGCGTGTTGCGGTGTCGAGCCAGAGACGAGTGGAAAATCCGCGCTGCTGTATCGGCATAGCCATCGGATAGCTTATGGTCGTTCCCATACTTGGGGGCGTTGAGCAGCATGGCCTGGATCTCAGGATTAGAGGCGAAGTTGTCGCGCATTGCCTTAATTATCTGGGACATGGTATATTTGTGGCGCTGGAAAACCACCTCATCGAGGGCTGCCAGTGAATCAGCCACGTCTGCTACCCCTACCCCCTGTATACCGCTTGAGTTAAACAGGGCTCCCCCCGCAGTAACATCTTCCCCCGACTCAAGGCAGCCATCCACCAGCATGGAGGATAGCGGTGTGGGATGGTAATCACGGTTCCCTTTCTCGATTACCTGCAGGTCACCTATCATACGCGCTACCATATAATCCACCTGCACCCGGAAGGCATCAACCACCTGGTCGATGCTGGTAAAAGAGGTTGGGTCAGGAGTGGCGGCGCCCACTCGCCGGCGACCCTTGAGTCGCCTCCCACGATTGAGTGCAAGCTCAAGGCTGAGCGGAAGGTTGAAGAGCGCGGCATCTGTGGAGAAAAAGCTATTACCCGGCAGGGCAAGCTCCACGCATCCCACCACCCCGTAGTTGCGTGCCTCCTCCAGGGGATAGCCGTGTGAAACGAGGGAGGCTATAGCCGCCTCATCATTGAAGAGCGCAGGCACCCCGTTGCCTTTCATCGCCACTTCCGAGACCCGTCTGATGTAATCCTGGGAGGAACTGGCGTGAACGCGCGCCTGGTAGTTGGGATCCCGCAGGCCGGACTCCTCCATTACGTCGAGAAAGAGATAGGTGAGATCGTTTGCGGCATCATTCCCCTCTCGGTCTATACCGCCTACAATCGCTGCCTGCACCACCAGGAAGCCGCCGTGGTACTGGCTGACCTTCTCCGAGAGGAGGAAGACGTGCTCGGTCGCCTTGGCAGAGAAGCAGAGCAGAAGCTCGCCAGCCTGCTCCCGGGTGATTCTTCCTTTATCCAGGTCACGCCTGTAGTAGGGATAGAGATACTGGTCCATCCTGCCGAATGAGATAGCGGAGTTAAGCCCTTCCAGGTTTACCGCCATATGGGTTAGCCATAGGGACTGCAGGGCTTCGTGGAAGGTCTCCGCTGGGCCGTGTGGTACCTTGTAGCAAATGCGCGATATTTCGTTGAGCTCGGCGGCGCGCCCGGCATCCTTTTCCTCAGTGGCTAGGCGCTCGGCCTCCTGTGCCAGACGCCTGGCAAATTCGACCAGACCCTCGCAGCAGATGCGCGATGCCCGGTGGAGGTCCCCTTCTTTTCCCTCCATAGCCTCCAGGTAACCCTTCACGCCAAGCTTGAGCATCTTTTCATAGTTGGGAAGAAAGTGTCCGATACCACCTGCTTCGTTGATAAGGTAGAACGTAGCATTAAGCTGTTCTACTACGTAGCGCAGTAATTGTGGGAAGTGCGGAGAGAAGGCCCGAAGGGGCATGTTGCGAACGAGCCAATAAGGGAAGACGCGAAAGAGCAGCTTTAGGCGGTCGCGCCAGGCGATACGCAGAGGATTGGTCTTCCTCCTACCTATCCATAGCAAGTCGCTGCTTAAAAAAACACTGCTCAGCTCAGGTTGCATAACGCATGAGATGCGCTGGCTGCCCACATTTCCTACGATCAGCTCTTCAGGATAGATACGCACCAATTTGTGTCTCAAGAGATGGCGTAGGGCCTTAGCCTTGCGAATCACCATCGGCTCGGCTCGATTGTCATGGTGCCTGAAGTAATCGCTTATGAGGTATGCCCGCTCCGGGCATAGGTAGACCGGTGTGGAGAGCAACTCCTGCTTTATGCGCTTGAAGCGCTCCGATTCCTTTTTGCCCTCAATGGTTTTTGCAGTTTCTCTCACGCCATAACCCTACCTATGCAATTATAACATGCCGCGGGTTCTCTATGTGTGCGCATTTATAAAGAGAGTATCTGGTATAGCATGTACTGAAATGACTTAGAAAAGTAAGTATAGCAAATTAGACGCTTTATCGGAAACCGGGGATGAGCTCGCTAGCAATAGGTAAGAACCGGCGGCAGGCCTGCGGTGTGCGTGAGCAAAAGGATGAATGCCCTTATCTGGTCGGGGACTGCGGCTCAGACGCCGGGATATACAGATACTACCGCTGCAAAGGAGAGTGCTTGTATCAGCCCCGCTGGTAGACGATCCCGTATCCACCTGGAGGGAAGGTGAAATCGATGGCGTCGTAATCGCATACGGCATAGCACGATGCACACTCGGTACAGAATTTCTTGTAGGCTTTTTCTAGTATTGCCTTGCCGTCTCGGATCTTCCACAGGTTCATACCACAGATTATCACGCAGTTCTTGCACCCTACGCACTTTTCATGATCGACCGAGATAAAATCTACCGGCGACTCGATCACTGTCACCAGGTCTCTCTTTTCTATCGAATACTTCTCCATGATTACTCTCCTCCTGCAGGTGGCTGCATCATACCCTTCAGCATGGGGGCCATCATCTTGGTGCCAGCGAGGAAACCCTTAATTTTATATCTGGAGGCTTCTTCGGCTATAGGGAAGTAATAGCGCGACATGAAAAGCAGTTGCGGTATCATGTCCACCATAATCGCCGGTACTCGCAACATGCCATGTGCATGTGGTTCGGCAAAGGTCAGCATACCGTAGAACATGGCATCGGCAAGGTTGTCGAAGAGGTCAAAGAAGGTCTGTGACGTCCATGCAGCAAAAAAGTCTCTAAGCACGGTGCCGGATGTAAAATCGACACCCACTGGCGATGCCTTCAGTTCCTCCATGTATTGTTTGAAGTATTCCTTGGAGAAATCACTATCCTGGTGAGCTCGCACTGCAACCTGGGCGGCAAGCCGCGACGAATACATTGCCTGCCACACGCCCTCAGCCATGAACGGCTCCGGCACTCCTGCGGCGTCCCCGGTAAGCATCAGACCACCGCTGTAGATCCTTTCATTGAACGTCTTTAACCACGGTAGGAAGTGTAGCTGGAACTCGCGAGGATGGGCACGAGTGGCTTTGATCAGGCGCTGAATGAAATCAAGTTGAACATTATCTATCACTGATCTGGTTGATAGGTTTCGGCCTGCGTCGATTTCGCTCTGTAGCGTCTTCGCTGGGCGGGAGCCGATGTGAAATCCGTCCCGGCAGATAGTGCAGTATCCGCCGCGGTCTGGGCCCATAAATATATGGACATTGGTGTCGCCGCAATATTCGGCAAGACGCTCCGGATCTGCCTCGAAGTCTACAGTGGAAAGTACGGTTATCTGGTCTTTATCCCATCTCTTTCGAATCCCAGCCTTATTGGCCATTAGGGAGTGCGCGCCGTCGGCCGCGATGACCACCGGCGCACGGTACTCGTTTCCATGATGGTCAACTACACCGACAATGTTCTGCCCATCTTTGATTACGTCATGCGCCAGGGTGGCGAGCTTGAGCTCCGCACCGGCCGAGGTGGCTTTGTCCGCCATCCACTGGTCGAACTCAGGCCGGTACATTATCTGCACCATGTATTCGCTGGCCTGGGGATAGCTGTTACGCTTTGGAGGAGTCAGACCCCAGGTTAAGCGATCAGAGTTGGATGGCGTGGGCTCGACTATATGCATCACTCCGAACTTGGTCGGCCACAACGATGGTACGTCCAGATCCTTAATGTAATCGAAATCCCGAGCGGCCTTAGGCGCGAGGCCAAAACCAGACGAGTTTTTTTCGCCGCAGAAGCGTCCCCGCTCGAGGATGACCACCTTAAGACCGGCATCCGCTGCTTCCTTGGCAGCAGCACTTCCTCCCGGTCCGCCGCCCACTACTATCAAATCATAGTTACTCATTTGGCCTCCTTCCCTGAGTTGCGGAATTGATAGATACTAGGGATGTAGTTTGAAGCTTCATTGCACCTCCTTTATTCATCCGGTGATATGTAAGCAGTAGGATCGCACGTATTGTTTGGATCCAGCTGCTTTTTGATCTCGCGCAACCACGCATCATAATTAAAGCACGCAGGCCCGAACACGCCGTGCTTGCCCGTCCCCACTTGCGATATCTGGAAAATGGGCGAACCCAGCCCCTGTTTCAGGCATGTCTCGTTCGATTCCGCCAAGTACTCAAGTGCTCCTTGCGCGGATTCACTGTCATGATGGTCATACATAATTAGCACTTCAGTATAAGCTAGATGGCCCTGCTCAAACAATAGGGTCGCGGAATTGTCGCCCCCGTCGTCCATGATCACGCCCCTCTTGATGTACTTTTCCTTTAGTCCCGCTCCGGCCTTGATCTGGTTTATGGCCAGGTCTACGGTATCCATCGCTCCGAACGAGGTATTGAAGCCCCCCGCACTACGGAAGCACGAGCGTACAACCGCATCCACCTTGAGCACGGTAATGGCGGTTTGCTCCTGCATCTCCTTGGTTTCAGACATGGGGGAGACCTGACCGTCAGTCTCCTCCAAAACCTGTGCAAGAACCTTTTGCTGATAATCAAACTCCCGCTCTGAGTTGCCGAAGATCACAAACAAGAAGGCATATTTGAGCACCTGCTGCATCATGCCTGATTGCCACATATCAACGTAGTTCTTGCCGGAAGTCATTTGCAAGCCCACGAACGCAGGGGTCAGCCTGCAGATGAAATAGCCGATCTCCGACTCGCCAAGCTTGTAAGCTGCCTCGGCAAGCTGGTCAAGGCTGGGGAAGCTGAACAGCGAGGCCTTGAAGAACTGGAGCGGCTCTTTAAGCACGTAGTTGGGAGGGGCGTTCTTCATCTCCAGTTCAGGCGGTCCGTTCCAATGAAACAGCTTGACTGCGCACTTGGTGAACACCCCCAGCCCTCCCCACGCTCCTTCCCAGCCCCGCATAATCCCCCTCATGCTGGGACCTGGCCCATCGCCACAGAACCAGCCTGCATCCGCTCCAAGTGATCCTAGCTTGAGTACCTCACCCGTGGGCAGCACCCACTCGACGCCAAGGAGATTGCGGCCGCTGTAGCCCATGCTGAGTCCATCAGGCCCGTAGCCAACCACTGAAGTTGCGCTGGCAAGTACAGAAGTGTTGGAGCCCGCTCCGATAATGTGGCAGTTGAGCCCCTTCTTCATCGCTTCTACCTGGAGTTGCATACAGATCACGTGTGGTTCGACAACCGCAAACATGTTTTTCTCGTCAATCTCAAGAATGCGGTTCATGCGGCGCAAATCCAGTAGTACCGCCCCTTCGACTCCTGGCAGGTTGTGGATGCCCCACCCGGTGCTCATGGCCTTGAAGACTATGTGGTGCCTATTGCAGATTTTGGCGACGGCAACCACCTCCTCTGTGCTCGCAGGCATGAGCACGGCCTCGGGCGAGATGTCGGCCCACACGCCTTTATTGTTACCAAAAGGCTGGTACATGTATGACCTGAGCACTGCCGGGTCACCAGAGATGTTCTCCGGTCCTACTACGCTCTCGAATGATTTGTATACTTTTTTGGCAAGGGACATGTTCGCCTCCTGTTCATCAATGATCCGTTGTTATAGCGCTTGTTTCACAAGTTCCACGATATCGTAGACCATCAGGTGATCGCCAGATTGAGCAATGGCATCCTTAAAATTGCGCTCGCACCAAGGGCAGGCGGTCACGATCGCTTCAGCTGCCACTGACTTAGCCTCCTTGATCCGCTCAGATGCAGTCCACAAGGCA
>Ga0307378_10001225_pt1 | contig 42243 bp, 39 predicted proteins | sample UN1MG_FD_202238 | JGI IMG/M metagenome (GOLD analysis project Ga0307378, IMG submission 202238) | Soil microbial communities from Risofladan, Vaasa, Finland - UN-1 | ecosystem: Environmental > Terrestrial > Soil > Coastal area > Acid sulfate soil | place: Finland: Risofladan, Vaasa | collected...
GAGGGCGCTGCCTGACTGCCGGAAGCGTCGATAGAGGGCGCTGATTGACTGCCGGAAGCGTCGATAGAGGGCGCTGCCTGACTGCCGGAAGCGTCGATAAAGGAACTTCGATCTCGCATAATTGACAAAAGTTGCGGAGTGGCGGCATCTGTGGCATTGATCAGGGCAAAATCACCTGCCACCTGGTTGACAAAGAGTTGTGCCTTGGCCTCTACATACTCATCCCAGGAGGCATAGCGGTCCAGGTGATCAGGGGTAATATTGAGCATGATACCCACCATAGGCCGAAACCGGTCAATGGTCTCAAGCTGAAAGCTGCTTACTTCGACAATGACAAACTCTGTCTCAGGTCGCTCGCACACCAGGGGAGAAAGAGGAGTGCCGATGTTTCCGCCAACGATAATCCGTTTACCTGCCCGTTCGAAGATATCTCCCAGCAGGCTCGTGGTAGTTGTTTTCCCATTGGTTCCGGAAATAGCCAGGAAAGGGGCGGTGGTGAGGGAAAAGGCCAGTTCCAGATCATTGGAGATCGGGATGTTTCGCTTTCGAGCCTCATCAAAGGCTTTCTGTTGAATGGGCACTCCAGGGCTGACCAGGATAAGGTCCTGTTCAAGGAAAGTCTCAACCGGGTGGCTGCCGAACACCGATTTAATGGACGCGGCGGAGCTGCTATCCCCTCCGGTATATTCAAGCGGCTGGACGTCTTCTCCATCTCGTGGGAAGCCGCTACATGGCCCCGTTCCTTTTTCCCTCTCACCTGGGGGGAGAGGGCAGTGTGAGGGGCGTTCCTTTCCACTATCATCGCGGCACGAACCGGATTCATCGCGGCACGAAACGGATTCATCGCAGCACGAACCGGATTCATCGAGGCACGAACACGAGCTTTTCCAAAGCCCCGTCAATTCATTCAGGGCAGAGGAAAGCTCAGCTTCCGACCGGATATCGTTGATGGTTACCAGGGCTCCCTGCTCAGCCAATAGTTTGGCCAAAGCCACGCCTGTCTTGGCCATACCGACAATCAAAACCTTTTTCCCCTTGAATTCCGAAATATGCATACGGATTTTTTCCCTTACCTTTGAACTATGATACCGGTTCCTTAACCTGCCTTTGCCCCCACCCTTTTCCCTCTTCCCTGGCAGGGGGGAGAGGGGATGGTAAGCGGAACCTTACAGCGCCGCGAACCGGTTGCCATTGCAACGAGCGGTGTTCCTTTTCTTACCTTTTTATCTTCGTGCTCTTCGTGACCCTTCGTGCTCTTCGTGACCCTTCGTGCTCTTCGTGTCCCTTCGTGCCCTTCGTGTCCTCACCCTAAAAAGGTAGATAGGTTGTAGGCCCCTATGTAAAACGGCAGATGTAGGAAAGACAATGCCTAACAACCTAAATGCCTAACAACCTAAATGCCTAACAACCTACAGCCTGCTTTTTCAAAGCTACCGCAGTTTCAAGGTGCTCAGGCTGATCAGTGCCAGAATAATAGAGATAATCCAAAACCGCACAATAACTTTAGGCTCTGCCCATCCTTTCAGCTCATAATGATGGTGAATGGGGGCCATCTGAAAAACTCTCCGCCCACGCAGCCTGAAGGAGCTGACCTGAATAATCACCGATACGGTTTCGATAACGAACAGCCCGCCGACAATGGCGAGCAAAAGTTCATGTTTGGTGATAATGGCCACTGTTCCCAACGCCGCTCCCAGGGGGAGTGAACCGGTATCTCCCATAAACACCTGCGCCGGATAGGCATTAAACCACAAAAAACCCAAGCCGGCTCCGACCATGGTTCCACAAAAAATAGTCAGTTCTCCGGCCCCTTTTACATTGATAATCATCAGATAACTGGCAAAGGTGGAATGCCCGGTCAGATAACAGATGCCCATAAAGGTCATGGCTGCAATGATCATTGGCCCAATGGCCAGCCCGTCCAATCCATCGGTCAGATTGACGCCGTTGGAAGTGCCGACGATTACCGCAATGGCGAATGGAATATAAAACAAGTGAAAATTTGGCTGAAAATTCTTAAAAAATGGTACGGTAAGCTCGGTAGTATACGAATTGGCCGGGAAATAATATAAGTACAGGCTGACAGCAGCAGCCACCAGAATCTGCAAGGAAATTTTCGTCCGAGCTGTCAGACCTTTTTTCTTGCGCAGCTTCAAATAATCATCCGAAAAACCGATCAGGCCAAAAGAAACCGTAACCAGTAAAACTATCCAGACATACCGGTTGGTCAAATCAGACCAGAGCAGAGTGGGAACAATCAGTGAAAAGAGAATCAGGATTCCTCCCATAGTCGGGGTGCCTGCCTTGGCTTGATGGGCCTTTGGCCCAAGCTCCCGTATAGTCTCCTTAACCCGCAGTTGCTTGAGCCATTCAATCAGCCACGGCCCAAAGACAAAAGATAATACAAGAGCGGTCAAAGTGGCATAGGCGGTCCTGAAGGTTATATAGCGAAAGACATTGAGTATGGAATACCGGCTATGAAGTGGATATAGTAAATGATAAAGCATAATTTTTTTCATCCCTAAAAAGGTAGATAGACTGTAGTCCCCTAAGTAAAACGGCTGCTGTAGTAAAAGACAATGCCTAACAGCCTACAGCCTGCATTACTAAAATCCTAACAACCTAAATGCCTAACAACCTACAAACCTGCATTAGTAACAGCCTAAACAACCTGAACTAATTCCTATTCCGTTAATAGTTTGGCGACCGTTTCCATTCTGACTGCCCGGGACCCCTTGATCAGGATGTGATCCCCTGGAGCAGCCAGGGTCTTTAATGTTTCAGCAATCTGGTCATGATTTAAGTCCAAAAAAACCTGGTCCTTTTTCATGCCCTTGGCCAGGGCCTCTTCAGCGATCCAATGGGCCAATTTGCCATAAGTGAACAAGAAATCAATAGGATTGTGGGCTATAAACCACCCTACCTGCCGGTGAAATCTCTCGGCATCCGCCCCCAATTCCAGCATATCTCCCAGGACCAGAATGGCCCTCCCTCCTTTTTGGGACAAGGGGGCATCTCCTTCTCCCCCTGTCTCCCCATCTTTCCCTCTCCCCGTCTCATCTTTGCTCTGGACAAGAGTATCAATGGCCGAGCACATGGAGATAGGGTTGGCATTATAGGCATCATTAATAATGATTGAACCGTTCCATCCTTTTAATCGCATCATACGCATAGGAGGCAGCACTACCTGCTCCAGCCCCTGCCGAATAACGGACAGAGGAACATTGAGTGCCCTTGCAGCAGCCGCAGCAGCCAGCGCATTATACACATTGATTTGCCCAATCAGGGGGAGGGTTATTTCCACTTTTGAACTATGCGAGATCGACGTTCCTTTGGACGGGCTCAAAACCCTGCCCTGCTTTCCACCCACATGAAGGGTGAAGGATACATGAGTCTCATGCTGCCTGATTCCCTCTCCGCGAATATCAGCGCCTTCCCTGAGCCCGAAGGTGATTACCTTGCTACGGCTGCGCGCCATTCTGAGGCAATACGGGTCATCTCCATTTATAATAGCCACACCATCGGGTCTCATCTCTTCGAACAGTTCCCCTTTGGCCTGGCTGATTTTCTCCAATGACCCGAAAAATTCAATATGAGCAGGGCCAATATTGGTGATCAGGCCAACCGTGGGCTGGCAGATCTGGGTCAATCTTCGGATCTCTCCGAAGGCATTCATACCCAATTCCAAGACCGCTACCTTTACTTCAGACGAAAGCCCGCACAGAGTCAATGGCAGGCCAATAAGGTTATTCTGGTTCCCTGCGGTTTTTAATACCTGCTTTGAGGAAGTGTTAAGGGTGAAAGGTGCAAGGTCAGAGCAGGATTTTGAGCCCAGGTCATAGTTCAAAGGGTGAAATTCTTCACCGTTCTCTCTTTTCCCTTCACCATTACTTTTCTCTTTCCTCCCTTCACCCTGCTTCCAGCAGAACATGATTGAGGCAATCATTTCCTTGGTCGTGGTTTTGCCGTTACTTCCGGTTACGGCTATCAGAGGTATGGGAAACTGCCTGCGCAGGAATCTGGCTGTTTCCTGCAGGGCCAGGAGCCGGTCCTTTACCCTGATCAGGACCCGATCCATTGGCCAGTTCATGTCTGGGGCCGGTGTCAGTGCCTGCATAAACTCCGGGCCAACTATCGCACCGATGGCCCCTTTGATGATGACCTCATTGACGAAGGCGTGCCCGTCGAATCGGTCCCCTTTCAAAGTCCAGAATAGCTCTCCCTGCCTGATGGCCCGGGAGTCAATGGAGACACCGGAAAAAGCGGTGGACTTGCTTCCTCTCAAGAGCTCTCCGCCAGTAGCAGTAAGGATATCCGCAATGGTCAGGTTTTCTTTGGCTATCTCGATCATCTTTTCGCTCCACATTTGGACTATGACCACATTTGAACTATGACCACATTTGAACTATGACCACATTTGAACTATGACCACATTTGAACTATGGCATGGGTAAGCACAGGCGTCTCGCCTGTTGGCTTAAAACCCTGCCTTGAATGGACGCAACGGAGCGCGCCCCTCCGGTTTTTATTTAGGTTGTTTAGGTGTTTAGGCTGTAGGTGTTTAGGCTAAAAACCTAAAAGCCTACCGGAACCCTACAGCCGAACCCTACAGCCGAACCCTACAGCGCCGCGAACCGCATACCATTGCAATGAGTGGTTTCCATTCCGCGAACCGCATAACATTGCAACGAGTGGTTTCCATTCCGCGAACCGCACACCATTGCAACGAGTGGTTTCCATTCCGCGAACCGCATACCATTGCAACGAGTGGCCTAAACAACCTATTTAGTGTCCGACATCATTTGAACTATATGACTATATGACATGGGATCAAAACCCTGCCTTGTACGTCTGTTATTCCGGAAGCGGCTTCCCGCGAGCTGGAGAAGACAAGACGTTCCACGATCAATAAGCCATAAATGGCTATTACAGCGGCTTCCCGCGAGCTGGAGAAGACGTCCAGCCGCTTGAATCACCGTTATTGTGAAAGCGGCTTCCAGTCGTTTGAAAAGCTGTTATGGCGAAAGCAGCTCCCATCCGCTTAAGTATTAGGTAACTAATTAGGTTGTTTAGGCTGTAGGTATTTAGGTTTTTAGCCTAAATACCTACAGCCTAAATGCCTACAGCCTGTTTTTCTTAGGTATTTAGGTTTTTAGCCTAAATACCTACAACCTATCTACCTACAGCCTGTTTTTCTACTGCCTATCTACCTGAGTAGTTACAGTAGTCAGACCGTTGAGAATATGCCTGGCCACCTGCCGGTCGTCAAAGGGAATGCACTGCGACCCGATAACTTGATACTGCTCGTGTCCTTTACCTGCAATTAACACCATATCTCCGGGTTCAGCCCAGGACAGGGCTTTCTGAATGGCCTGAAACCGGTCCAGGATGATTTCGTATTTGCAAGATGCGAGATGACATTCCTTTTTTGTACGTTCCTTTTTTCCCTGGTCGTTTTCCTGGTCGTTTTCCTGGCCCGCACATGGCCCATCACCCTTTCCACTCTCTCCTGGGGGGAGAGGGCAGGGTGAGGGGAATTCCGTTGCCACCGGGACGGCCTGCCCACAAATTGAGCTTTGACATGGGTCCTTTACTCCGTCTTCCGCACTTGAACTATGACATGGGTCCTTTGTGAGGTAGCACGGGCGTCTCGCCTGTGGGCTCAAAACACTGCCTTCCGCAACCGAACACACATCCTCATCAACCGAACACACGCCATCCGCAACCGATAACCGTTGACCGTTGACCGTTGACCGTTGACCGTTGACCGCTGAAACCTTAACGGATAACGGATCACGGTTAACGGACTCCGAACACACATCAACCGAACACACGCCCTCCGCAACCGATAACCGTTGACCGTTGACCGTTGACCGTTGACCGTTAACCGCTGAAACCTTAACGGATAACGGATCACGGTTAACGGACTCCGAACACACATCAACCGAACACACACCCTCCTCGATCTGCCGGGCAATGGCAGCAGGGTCCTCACTTCGGGAATTATCATTGGTGATAATGAGGCAGTCGCTGAGGGTTGCAGCCACCTGGCCCATGGGAAAACGTTTGCTCTGGTCCCGATCACCGCCGCAGCCAAAGACGGTTATGATTCTGGCCGGTCCAAGATGTCTGGCTGTTTGTAAAAGATTTTGGAGAGCATCGGCAGTATGGGCAAAGTCCACTACGACCCAAAAGTCCTGCCCGCAGTCAATAGTCTCAAACCGCCCCGGCACATGAGAAACTTTTCTGATGCCCTCCCGAATTTTGGCCGGATCGATCCCTTCGGCCAGCCCCACGCCAATGGCAGCAAGGATATTGGAGACATTGTGCAACCCGGTGAGGGGGCTTATAATTTCCATATAGGACGCGGCTCGTTGCAATGGCAACTGGTTCGCGGTGCTGTAAGGTTCCGCTTCCATCCGCTTGAATGTTGATACAACAGAGGGCTCTGCACCGTCAGCAACGGAGGGCGCTGAAGGGGACTGGGGGACTGGGGGACTGAGGGACAAGGATATGTCTCCAGGTCTCTCCGTCTCTCCGTCTCCATCTCTCCCCGTCTCCCCTTCTCCCTGTCTCTCTTTTGGCAGGGCCTGAGTATGAACCTCAAAGGCAATCCCTGATTGTGAGGGGATAATTCGATCTGCCCGGATCTGGGCCTCAGCCTGGAAGCCGTACGAGAATACCGGACACTTGGTGTTCTCTTCGATAACCGAAAAACTGGGATCATCCAGATTTAAAATCGCTGCTTTTGACTGTTTTATGGAATAATCCCCCCAACCCCCCTTTATAAAGGGGGGCGAATGCTCCCCCTTTTGTAAAGGGGGCTGGGGGGGATTTTGGGGGATTTTATTTGAACTATTACTATGACTATGGCTATCACATGGGCTCGAAACCCCGCCTTTCATGGAACAATCATCACCCTCCCCTTTTTTCAAATAGGGCATAGGTGAGGGACCTGCGCCTTGCATAGGAGAATTCGGGGGGATTTTAAAGGATAGGGGTTTAGGCTGTAGGGGTTTAGGCTGTAGGGGATCGCCTGAGCCCAACCCTGAAAACAGGCGCAGTTTAGCCTCTCGATACTCGGCAAGGGTCTTATGAAAATCCAGATGATCTGAGGTGATATTAGTCAAAACCCCTACGTCGAATTCACATCCCAGAACGCGATTCAGGACCAGTGAATGCGAAGACACTTCCACCACAGCATATTGACATCCCTGATCCACCATGTGACGCAAGGTTCTCTGCAGGTCCACGGATTCCGGCGTGGTCCTGACTGCGGCTGTTTCCTCGCTGCAGGGGCTTCCTGCCTTCTTGATGCGGCAGGTGAGTGTATTGGTCAGCCCCACCGAATAACCCGCAGATTCCAGGATAGAGGCCACCAGGTAACTGGTTGTGGTTTTCCCGTTGGTGCCGGTGATGCCGATAACCCTCAAGTTTCGGGAAGGGTATTGATAAAATGCTGCTGACAGTAAAGCCAGGGCTTCCCTCCCATTCTTCACTATGATAATAACCGGTACAGAGGGGCAAAGGGACAAAGGCACAGAGTTGTTTTCATCTTTCTCCGTGTCTTGCTTCCGTGCATATGTTTGGGCGCAGCGGCTGGCTCGTTGCAATGGCATCCGGTTCGCCGGGCTGTAAGGCCCGGTTGCAACGGCATCCGGTTCGCTGTGCTGTAAGGCCCGGCTGCCTCTGTGCATATGTTTGGGCTCAGCGGCTGGCTCGTTGCAATGGCATCTGTTTCGCCGGGCTGTAAGGCTCGGTTGCAATGGCATCCGGTTCGCGGTGCTGTAAGGCTCGGCTGCCTCTTCAATTACTACAGCCACGGCACCGCGACGAATTGCATCTTCAATGTAATCATGCCCATCCAGTTGATAGCCGCTGATACACACAAACACAAATCCAGGCTGCACGCACCGGGAATCCTGAGTAATCCCGACCACGGAGCAGCTTTGCCAGGCAGACGAAGGGGATAGGGGTTTAGGCTGTAGGGGTTTAGGCTGTAGGGGATCGTTTGAAGCCGTAGTCCCGTTGACCGTTGAAACCTTACCGGAGAACGGAGAACGGTTAACGGATAACGGAGAACGGTTAACGGGCAACGGTTCTTCAGTCCCTAAATCCCTAAATCCCTGTTTTCCATCAGTGCCAGTGCCATCGGGGGCCCCGGGTTCCCTGACCTCTTTCTCAGATAGAGCCGTCAAAAGCTGCAAAAGATCCATCATTATCTCCCCCTCTCCTTATGAAAGGAAAGGTTGATAGGCTGTAGGTATTTAGACAAAAAACCTAAACACCTACAGCCTGCATTACTAATAGCCTAAAAACCTAAACACCTAAACACCTGCATTACTACGGTGTGAAGGGCAGACTTCTCTCTTCACTCTTTGAACTACCACATGGGCTCAAAACCCTGCCTTGCTCACTTCTCTCTTCCTCTCGTGATGATCCTGTCCCGGCCAGGCGCAGGGGCAAATTTGCGGAAGTTTTTCCTCTGCCATCGGGGCTCTCGGCCTGCACCGTTGTCTCCTCGTCTTCCAGTTTCCCCTTCTCCCCGTCTCCTGGTTGCGCTGGCGGAATGTTCCGATACCGGATAATGCTTTTGGCAATTTCCCGAAATACCGGAGCAGCCACCACACCAGCCAGATGTTCTTCCTTTGGCTCGTCAATGGTAACCAGAATGGCAATCCGAGGACTGCTGGCAGGAAAAAAACCGACAAAGGAAGAGCAAAAAAGATCCTGGGAATAGCGCCGGGTCACCGGATCAACTTTTTGGGCAGTGCCCGTTTTTCCCACTACCCGGTAGCCCGGAATAGAAGCTGCCGTACCCGTTCCAGAATTAACCGCCATTTCCAGCATCCCGGTCAGCGTCTCACACGTGGCCGCTGAAATCACCCGCCTGAGAGGTTCGTGGCCGGACACGTCCGTCACGGCACAAAGTTGTCTTGCATATGTTTGGGCGCAGCGGCTGGCTCGTTGCAATGGCATCTGTTTCGCCGGGCTGTAAGGCTCGGTTGCAATGGCATCTGGTTCGCGGTGCTGTAAGGCTCGGCTGCCTGCCTTCGGTTCCTCGCCTTGGATCACACTTTTTAAAATTTTCGGTTCTCTCCACAATCCCTTATTGGCCAGGCAGGAGACCGCAGTGATAAGCTGCAAGGGAGTGGTCAGGATGCCCTGGCCAAAGGAAATATTGGCTGTGGTCAGCTCTGTCCACCTCTTGAGCGGAGGAATGAACCCTTTAGCCTCTCCCGGTAACTGAATGCCGGTTTTGGAGCCGAATCCAAAATTTTTAATCATCTGAAAAAATTTTTCCCTTCCCAGGGACAGCCCGACCTTGGCTGCGCCGATATTGCTCGATACCCTGATGATATCTCCAAATGTCAGCCAACCATTTTGGTGTGTATCGCGAATCGTCCTTCTGCCAATCCGAAAGGTCCCGTTTTCACAGTAAATGACATTATTCCGCTCAACCGACCCGGCTTCAAGAGCAGCAGCAGCCAGGAAGATCTTGAAAACCGATCCTGGCTCAAAAGCATCGGTGATGCAGCGGTTTCGGCGCACATTGGCCGGATACTTTGAAAAGCTGTTGGGGTTGAATGGCGGCCAGTTGGCCATAGCCAGGATTTCGCCGCTGGCCACATCCATGACTATGGCTGTACCGGCTTTGGCCCTTGAGGCAGTGCAGGATGCATTCAATTCCTTTTCAGTCTGATATTGGATGACCTTATCGAGGGTCAAAAAGATGTTACATGCTTTATGGTTCCCCGTGCTACCGGTGCAGGCTGTTTGTGGCCGCTGGTTTATGGTCTCTGGGTTTGAGGTTGCGTCAGCGCCGGCATTCGAAAGAAACTCATCAAAGAAAAGCTCCACCCCTTCCAGCCCATGATTATCTAAGCCGGTAAATCCCAATACCTGGGCGGACAGTTCCTTGGCCGGGTAGTATCGCTGATTCTCCTCGCGGAATCCGATTCCTTCCAGATTCAGCTCTTCCAGCCGGGTGACCACCTGCGGAGCAACTTTCCTTTTAATCCAGATAAAATACTGCCTGGAATCCAATTTACTCTTCAAAGAGCTTGCCGCTACTTGCAGGATATTACACATCTGGTGGATCTTGGTATTATCCTCCTGTTGGAGCCGACCGGGGATGCCGTAAACGGAGTCCAACTTGATACTTACCGCTAATTCACGCCCCTTTTGATCATAAATGCCTCCCCTCCGAGGGCCTGTAGCCAGGGATGGAGCGGATTTGCCTCGTGGCAGAACCTTTTGAGCATAAAAATCGTGTTGGATAATCTGAAGCTGATAGAGCCGGACCGCCATGCTGGCAATAAGCAAAACAAAGGCGATCTGAAGGATCATGATCCGTCCTTTGGTATTTGGGGGGCTTGCCTTTTTTACCCTTTTTCTCTTTGAACTATTAGATGGATTCTTTCCCCTGCTTTGCACGACCATCTCTTTTTCTTTCACTCCAAAAAATCTTATTTTAAAAAAGAATCCGGTACAATAAAAGCATCATAAAGGAACGCCCTCACCTTTCCCCTATCCCCCTAAGGGGTGAGGTGCCATGTTTATGGCCGGGGTGCGGAATCCTTTATAAAAACATCAATAACTTGACTTTTATTCGGATCGATAAATCCATACTCTCTTCTGGCCAGTTTCTCTACCCTTTCGAGGCAGGTCAGGGTTGACCTCTCCAGTTTTAGACGGACATTAGTTTCACGCAGTTCAATCTTTAACTTATTTAATCGCTCAATATCCCTGATTAATCGTGCTACCTGAATCGGCCTCCAGGTGAGAAACAAACCCACCAGAACCAAAAAAATAACCACCGGAACATATCCCAAAAGCTGCCGTACAGCATGGGGCGATAACTCCCGATGGATCTTTGAATTTTTTATTTCTTTATTGACTATAGTCACAGGGGATTCCATCTCCTTAGTCCCTAACCCCTGGTCCCTTCCTTAATACTTTAGTTGGTCTCCCCAACTAAAGCCGCACTGCCACAGATGCTCTCTGCCTCAAGGGGGAGGGGGACGGGGAAAAAGCGAGTTACCTGCACTTTACAGCTACCCTGAGCTTTGCACTTCTCGCACGGACATTGGCCTCGACTTCCTCTTGCGTGGCCATAATGGGCTTTGGCGTCAAAATCTTTATCGTGGCCAAGGAATGGGTACAGATTTGAAATCGGTCCCCATGTCCTGAGGATAATGCTTCTGTCTCCGGCATGGCGTCATCGGCCATTGAAGGCGATTCATTTGAACTATGACCTGGGTCCCTGCCCTGGCCTTGTGATTCTCCCGCCATATCAAGTTCAGCGTCAGGGCTAAGGCCATAGCCGGGGAAAAAGATCTCCTGAGCACGAGAAAGATTTCGAAAGCACCTCTTGACAATCCGGTCCTCAAGCGAATGAAACGAGATGATGCAGATTCTTGCTCCCGGCTTGAGAAAATCCACAGCATCCCTGATGGCCTCATCCAACCCTACGAGCTCTTGATTGACGGCAATACGCAGGGCCTGAAAGGTCCTGGTAGCAGGATCTATCCTTCCCGTCCCCGACGCTGGCCGTCGAAACCGAAATTTGGCCGGAATGGCGGATCTTACAATTTCTGCCAATTGCCCGGTCGTGGAAATGTAATTTTTTTCCCGATAAGAACAGATAGCGCGAGCTATTCTCCTGCTCCACTTTTCTTCGCCATACTCCCAAATGATCGTGGCCAGCTCGCTATCCTCACTCTGGTTGACGATATCAGCCGCGGTCAAGGGATTTCGCTGGTCAAGGCGCATGTCGAGGGGGGCGTCTATTTGAAAGCTGAAGCCCCTGCCACCGGAGCTGGCTGCGGGGCGGGCTGGCTCCTGGCTTTCCACAAGAGAGGATTTCGAGCCCATATCATTCAGATGGTAACTGGAAATTCCAAGGTCAGCGAGAAAACCATCAATCTGCGATAATCCAAGTTTTTTCAGAATCTCTTTTATGTTTTTGAAATTATCCCGGACCAGTTGGACCCTTGATCCGAATCTTTCAAGCCTTCGGTGCGCCTTTTGCAGAATTTGTTCATCGAGATCGATCCCGATCACTCTGCCGGTGGGAGAACTCCTCTCCAGAATCTGCTCTGCGTGTCCCCCTTCACCGATCGTACCATCGACGTAAACCCCTCCGTCAGCGCAGTCAAGATACTCTAAAATTTCCCTTAGCAAAACTGGTTTATGGATGTACATATCAAAAGGAAATTGAACCGGGTTAGATTCCAAAGCTGGCCAGCCTTCCCCGATCCAGTTGAACCGTGTTCTCAAACTCAGCCCACTTGTCCTGAGCCCAGATCTCGATTTTATTCATCACGCCTACCATGACTACCGATTTATCTATATTAGCTCTTGCTCTCATCTGAGGAGGGATCAGAATCCTTGCCTGCCTGTCAAAGGTTACTTCAGAAGCATTGGAGAACAAAAGCCGCATGAAATCACTGACTCCCTTCTCCATATTAGGCGCCTGTCGAATCCTTTGGCCGATTTGCATCCACTCCTGGACAGGGTAGGCTACAAGGTAGTTTTCAAAGCAGGTCAGGATGAGTTTTTCATCCTTATATTCTTCCCGAAGGGTATCGCGGATTTTGGCCGGAACGCTTATCCTTCCTTTACTATCAAGATTATGCTCGTACTTTCCGATGAACACGTTCTCTCACTATCTCCCACATTGTACCACTTTGTTGCACCTCCTCAAAAAATACCCCTTTCAAAACTTTTTGTCAAGGGAAAAATATTCTGTTTTTTTAAGCTTAGATCTATAGTTGAGAAAAGAAAAGCAGGTTTACTTAAAGATAAATACATCAAGGCGTTATAACCAGTCAAAAAACCAGGTTAAGGCCGGGAAAGCCCGCTGGTGGGAGAAAGTGGTAGTTTTTTTCGGGTGGCAGGATCTTGCGGAAATGCACCTTACGGTTATTCCCATTGCCTTGTAGTCAAACGGAGCTTAAGCTCCGCTTGACTACAAGGGTAGTAGGATATTTTGCTTATTCCGGTGGAGGGACCACACCAGTGTAATCTTTCAGCCCTTCATTAACCATATCCAAAAGTTCTCCTTTGATTATTCCGCCCATAGGTGCCATTCCTTCAAACACCAAGGTGGGCAGATCCTTGAAAAAGTTGCCAAGAACAAAATCAGGCTTAAGGACGCTGACAATTACCTTATCAGGGGTCTTGGGAGAGCCATTTTCAGCAAGATCATTGAGCCATACGGAGATATTGCACGGTAAGGCTATCATATATTTTCCACCTAACCCGACTATCTGCGAGGCATAATGGCCAGAGCACAATTTTATCTCTCCTATCGAGGCAAAATTAGAAGGTGGATAAGTCCCCACAGCGATGTCAAAATCGGGATTGATTACATGCCAGTCTTCCTGCACATCCGATATGACGGCAACATCTATGGCTGAAATAATATTGCTCTTAACCTCGTCCAGGAACTGCTGATCTGTCTGCCCGACACCCTTATTATCGAGGGGGACCTCAAATTGCAGGCCATACCCTAGTGCCCCGGCATATCCACCATTTCCTGGGATTGCCCAGGACTTGACTACAGCTAATTCCTCCTGGTTAAAGAAAGGTGCCTGATGCTCAAAGACAAATTTCCCTTCCAGAGCGGTAACAGCATTTTTTACCATCTGTTTGGTATCGTTCTTGATCGTAGATGCAAGATCATCGAAGTTTGTCGCACTCATAACATCGGCAAAGTAGAAGTTAAAGAGCGCAGCCTCATCGAACGTATTGATTTTGACAACATCAGCATTCCCATCGTCATTTTCATCCTCTGTCCATATGCCGATCCTGCAGGGTACGCCCAAGGCATGGTGCTGCCCCATAGTCATGGCTAGAGCCGCATACGCAGGATTACCTATCTCCACAAGTTTGCCGTATCTTCCTCCGGGGAATGGCATTGTCTTCTCCTCAACTACCATCCAAAAGGGATGGGCCACACCAAAAGCAGCAACAGCATTTTTCACGGCTAGATTTGCTTCAGCAAAAGCATCCGCCTCCGACGTACCTGCAATGGATATTTTGCCCATCAGGATGCTGGTGGAGAGGCGAGGCTGCGGCCGAGGTGAAGTATTGGGAATGGTATAATCCTGTAACCCTCTATTAACCATAGCCAGTATCTGATTTTTAATCTCATCTGCTGTGCTTGACATTTTCAACGGGACATTAGCCGATGCATCTTTGAGAAAATTCGTCAACATAAATCCAGGATTAAGAATGCCGACAGTCACCTTATCAGGGGTCTGGTGAGTACCATCCGGAGCAAGATCATTGAGCCAGACGGAGATGGTGTACGGCAAGGCCACTATGTATTTCCCCCCCAGATCAGCTAACTGCTGGTCATAATATGGGGAGTGTATCTTTATCTCTTTGATCTTGGCAAACTGAGAATCTGTTACAGGAATATCAAAATCGGCATTAACAACCTGCCAATCATCACGGCTGTAAGGAGTAGTTCCAATAGCGGAGATAATTTTATTTTTAACCCCATCCAGAAAATCCTGAGCACTCTGCCCTCCATCATTTCCGGCCAGGGGGACCTCAAACAGTGTAGCATACCCATTTGCTCCGTTGTAGCCCCCACCTCCGCTCGCCGCCCACGTCTGGACAGTCTCCATCTGCCCCTTGGTAAAGAATGGCGCTTGACGCTCGTAGATCCATACCCCATTGAGAGCGGTGATCGCACTCTGGGCGATTGACTTGATGTGGCTGCTGATCATAGATGCAAATGGACCAAATTGTGGATTACTTATGACATCGGCAAAGAAGAAGGCAAAGAGTGCGGCTTCATCAAGGGTATTGATCTTGATCAGGTCATCATTCCCATCTGCATCGCTGTCCTCTGTCCAGACACCGATCTTGCAGGGCATGCCCAGGGCATGATGCTGTCCCATAGACATGGCTATAGCAGCAAAGCTGGGGGCACTAACTTCTATGAGTTTACCGTGTCTTCCTGCAGGAAAAGACATGTCCTGCTCTTCTGCTACCTTCCAGGGTTTTACCGGGATGGTACTATTCTCAGGAACATAGGAAAATTGATTGACCGCGATTTTTATTGCTTGAACTGTATCGTTAAAGTCACTTTCCAGATGGGTTGGATCTGAAATAACCTTTCCCATCAAGATGTTCGTAGAGAGATTAACGGTCAGTGTCTCACCAGCACTGGTAACTCCATTCAAACTGGCGGTAATGCCGGTATCCCCGGGAGTTTTGGCCGTAGCTACCCCCCCTGCCGCAATGGCGGCGACTGCTGTATTCGAGCTTGCCCATGCGACCTTAGTGGTAATATTGCTGGTACTGCCATCAGAATACGTTCCATTGGCGGTAAATTGCTGTGTTGCTCCCTGATTTATGACTGGATTAGAATGAGGTGTTACGGTTATGCTGGTAAGATTAACATCCTGTGTTTTATCATCATTATCTTTACAGCCTGATGTGACCATCATAAAGCCAATTAACAGGGCAATAAGAAAACATACGGATCTGGTCTTCATAAACCTCCCTTTTTGTACCTGTGGCTATGCCAAAATGCCAGACTTTCATGGTAAACTTTAGAATATAAACTTTAGAAACAGTGGGTTCGGTACTTTCGAAGCAATGGTACTGGTACTAGGCATAGAGCAGACGGTAAAATAGTGAAATTATGAAAAAAATTTACCCCTTATTTATGTTAATTTTTGGTTTCACCTCCTAACCTTTTTGTAAATAAGTTGAAAATATAATAATAATTGAAGTTGTCCTGTACTTCTTGTAAAAACCATGCTCGTATTCGCTTATATTTCTTTATCGATTTCAATTTTTAATTACTTCGGAACGAGATCTTATAATTCTACTGTAATGGATTAATTTAGCGGATTAAGACCATAGATTATCTGTAAGCAACGAACCTTAATTGGAATGTCTCAATAAAGAGATATTTCATCTCCAATCAGGCAAGACAGCTTGCGCTTGACTTTCCCTCCTGTTCTCATTAAACTATAAAAAATTCAGGTTCTCTACGGGAAGGAGAATATACTTCAGAGAGAATTCAACGTAAGATATGGATAACATATGGGTAAGATATAGATAACATATGAATATCGAACGGTTGAAGCAGGAGATCGTATCCACATTCATGCCATTCAATCCGGAGAAGGTCATCCTTTTTGGATCGCTGGCTCGTGGAACCTGGGATGAAGCCAGTGATATCGACCTGATCATTGTCTATCAGACGAGTAAATCATTCATGGACAGGTTGAAAGAATTGTACCTGAGTTGGAATATTCCAAAAGCAGTTGATATCCTTGCCTATACGCCGAATGAGTTTGTGCGGCTGCTCGATGAGAGTTCTTTTGTGGAGGATGCGGTGAGAGATGGAGAGGTTCTCTATGAAAGAGGCTAAGGGAGAGGCCATTCGCTGGTTTTTGCAAGGCGAGGATGATCTGCGGTTTGTAGAATGGGTATTGAAGGAAAATAAATTTTTCGATAAAGGCTGCTTCATGGCCCAGCAAGCCGGAGAAAAATTCCTGAAGGCCTGCCTTTATGCCCGTGGGGAGAGGCACGTTATTGGACATTCTTTGTTTGTGATGGCTCAGGAGCTTGCAACTTTCGACGGGTCATTTCAGGATATTGTTAATGAGGCAAAGAGGCTGGATAGATTTTATATCCCGACGCGCTATCCCAATGGATTGCCTGGAGGATCTCCTTTCGAGATTTATTCTGCCGGGGATCTCACAGGAGCATGGGAGGATTTGAAGAGAATATTTGAGGCGGCTCGGAACTTTTTGGAAAGGCAGGGAATTATCGGGCATAATACTGATAAATCTTGATTGAGATAAATATAAAAGCGGTTAATCGGGTAACAGGTTCCCCTTTGCGGGGAAGTAAATAGGGAAGTTCGTGTAAATCGAACATGGTCCCGCCGCTGTGATCGGGGACGAAATCTACAAAAGGCCACTGTCTCCATAACCAAAAAGAAAGTCATCAGGTATCAGCTTCCAGCGAAGATACTGACATCAGTGAAGATACTGAAAACTTCAAGCTGAAGACGGAAAACTGATAACTTCCTCTGGGATGGGAAGGCGTAGAGAGTAGGAAGATCCGAAAGTCAGAAGACCTGCCTGTTATCGTAGTTCCATTTCATTATTCTTCGGATTTGAGAATAAGGGTGAAGAAGCAGGGTGCAATCCTTAATGCGAGTGGTGAAAGCGCATTAAGGATTTTTTTTTGTTCTCTTCTTTTTCCTTAAGCAGGGCCTGATCAGGGCCTAATCCGGAAAGGAGGAAAATTCAGCAAGAAGGGTACCACGTATCTGCCATTAATCTGTCTGATGTTAGCAGTCGCAATAACTTTAATGCAAAAGGAAAAGACGAGAGAAAAAGATGAGAAACAAAGCTGAGAGAAAGAAGATGAGAAAAATTTTTTCCATGATCGTACCGATCATTCTGATCATTCTGTTTTCATTATTATTCACCGGATTATTCATCGAATTATCCCCTGCCCTGGCTGAGGAAAAGCTTGAGGGGAAGGCTGACGGGAAGTCTGAGGGGGAGGCCATTCTTTTGCCGGAAATAGTCGTTACCGCAACCCGCAACCAGGAAAAAACAGCAAGAATCCCCTCCCACGTCACGGTAATCACAGCAGAGGATATCAGGAACACTTCTGCCCAAACCGTGCCGGATATACTTCGGGGAGAAGCAGGGATTCATGTTGAAGATTATACGGGAAGCGGCAGAACCGCTACGGTTGACCTGCGGGGATTCGGCGAAACAGGGCCGTTGAACTCCGCGGTACTGGTTGATGGCCGGAGGGTGGATGAGATTGATCAGAGTGGTGTTGATTGGAGCCAAATTCCGCTGGATCGGATTGAGCGGATAGAAATCATCCACGGCTGTGGCAGTGTTCTCTATGGTGACCGGGCCGTGGGCGGAGTCATCAACATCATTACGAAAAGAGGTGAAGGGAAACCATCACTTCTGCTGGAAGAGCGCTATGGCAGCTACCATAACCGCAAGGGAACTTTGGAGGCAAGCGGGGCATCAGGACCGCTCGGTTACTATCTCGATACCAGTTTCCAGGACCTTGATGGCTATAGGCAAAACAGTGCATTTCGCAATGAAGCTGTCGGTCTGCGCTTATCCTATACCTTATCGGACAACCTTTTTTTCGATCTGACCGCAGGTTCCAAGGAAGATAAGTATGGGCTGCCCGGCGCTTTAACTGAATCAGACATGGCCAGCGTCAGGCGGACGGATTCCAAAACCCCTCAAAATTGGGCAAGCACGGATGAACAGTATCTCCATTTTACCCCGCAATGTGACTTTGAGAAATTTGGCAGTCTCAAGGTTCCGGTCTCCTATAGAGAAAGAAAACCTTATTCGGATATGGTAAGCTGGGGGCTGATTATGGACAATACCATCAAGAGACTGGGAATCTTGCCCCAATACACGTTGGATATGGATTTTGCTCATCGCAAGAGTACTCTTACCCTGGGACTTGATCGTTATGAAGACCGGCTGGACGATGACATAAGCAACCTTAAAATAGAAAGGAACACAACAGGCTATTATGCCTTCGATACGGCAGACATAATACCCGATGTTCTCCTGGCAACCTTCGGCTATCGGCATGAGCAGGCCAGCTACAGCTTTAAAACACCCGGTTCCGACACCAGTGCCGATCATGACGAAGATGCGGTTCAGGCGGGATTAACCATGCCCTATGCCAAAAACAGCAAGGTTTTTTTTTCCTATGGCCAGGCTTTTCGTCTCCCGGCCACGGATGAATATTACTCGATCTGGGCCACGCCCAGGTTGAATCAGAGCTTAACGCCTCAGAAGACCATACAATATGATCTTGGGATTCAGCACAGCTTTGATGATGATCGGCTGAGCCTGGGGGTCACTTTGTTCACGATTGATACCTCTGAGGAAATATTTTACAACCCGTTGACTTTTGCCAATGTCAATTATCCCAAAACCAGGAGGTATGGCTCTGAAGTCAACTTTAAAGCACCACTGGGCCAGAAGATTTCCCTGTCCGGCTCCTACGCTTACCTGGATTCCAAATTGAATTCAGGGGATTACAAAGATAAAAAAATTCCCGGTGTTGCCCGGAATAAGGCCCACTTAAGCGCACACGCTGAGATCTGGCGCTTCTTCAGCCTGGATGTGCAGGGACAAATGACAGGCAGCCAGTTTGCAATCGCCGACTGGAACAACGAAGCAGTAAAGCAAGAGAGCTATACAACGGTGGATACCCTTTTGCGCTTTGCCTGGAAGGGGCTCAATGCCTGGGCCGGAGTCAATAACCTGTTCAGCGAGGAATACAGCGAATATGCTGTCTACGCAGGCGGGAATACCTATTACTATCCATCCCCCGAAAGGAATTACACGATGGGAGTCTCCTACAAGGTCGAATTTTGAAATTTCAACAGAATGTGGAATTTTACCCGAACGGGGAATTTTACCTGAATGGGTCATAATCCATTGAGGGGAAGGGATTCGGTAGAGGTGATTCTTGTATCACCTCTACCTGACCTCCCCTGCCATAGGGCTTCCCTGCCTCAAGGGTTCCAGGAGAGGACAGGTTCGTTTTTTCGTAACTACTCAGGTTCATACTGTGGTTGCCTGAGTAGTTACGATATTTTTTGACTATAGATGGTGATGTTGTTATTATTGGACATTAGTCAATGGGTAAGATCAAGGTTATATTTTCGGTATATTAAAGGGATAAGGGGAAGGACTAACCATGATATCCTATGATAATTGGAAACAGAAATCGCTGGAGACTACGGATTTTCTCAGGCGAGTTCAAAAAGAAATCCGCTCTATTGTACCAGAGGCTGAAATTATCCTCTATGGCTCTCGATCGAGGGGGGATTCTTGTCAAGTTTCAGACTGGGATTTTTTAGTGCTTGTAAATCAGCCAGCAGATCGGAGCTTGACAGCAAAAATAAGAGATCGTCTCTATGATTTGGAATTAGAAACAGATACTATTATAAGCAGCATCATAAGGAGCCGAGAAGAGTGGTATTCCGCAAAATACTCCGTCCTGCCCTTAAAAGAGGTGGTAGAAAATGAGGGAGTTTTGCTATGAAAGAAGAAGACCGACTGAAGTTGATTCATTATCAACTTGACCGGGCTCGCGAAACATTGGAAGAGGCTTTTTTTATGCAACGTGAAAGACATTGTGCAAAGTGATTTGAAGTCGGCAAGTCCGGCTGTTATGGATACGTTTGCATTTTCCAATTCATAATTTGGGAATTGCTTATTAAAGAAATTGAGGGCATGGTATTATGGAATTTGATAAAAGGATTAAATACTGGCTTGATATTTCACAATACGATTTGGAAACAGCAGAGGTAATGTTAGAAGGGAAAAGATTTCTGTATGTTGGGTTCATGTGCCATCAAGCTATTGAAAAAATATTGAAAGGTTACTACGTATCTATACATGGCAATAATCCGTCGCACACGCATAATCTGACTTATCTCATAACGCAGTGTGGAATAAGCGTTGATCTTTCAAACGAATACAAGGATCTCATAGATACGTTAGACCCTTTGAATGTAGAGGCCAGGTATCCAACGCACAAGGAACAATTACTCAAAGCCTTGAGCTATGAAAGATGCCAGGAGATCATTGATAGAACGAGGGAATTATATCGATGGATAAAAGAGAGGTTATTGAAAAAGTAAAAAAGTATTCGGACGTGGTTAGATCTCATTTTCCGGTAAGGCTGGTCATACTCTATGGCTCCTATGCTAAAGCGACTGCCAGAGAAGACAGTGATATAGATGTAGCCGTGGTAGTGAGCAAAATAGATGAAGATTTTCTCAGGGCAGAAGTGAAGTTGTATAAGCTGAGGAGAGATGTGGATGAAAGGATAGAGCCTATATTACTAGAGGAAGGTAATGACCAGAGCGGTTTTTTAGAGCAAATATTGGAAAATGGAGAAATTATATATAGCAGCCAAGACCGAGGATAACTATAGCTATTATTAACGTAAGGATAATCAAGACTATGCTGACTGCAAAAGAACAAATGGAAATCATTGGCAAAGGTGCGGTGGAAGTCATTTTGGAAGAGGAGCTTCTGAAGAAGCTGGAACAATCCGTGGCGACTCAAAAGCCACTGAGGATCAAGGCAGGGTTTGACCCCACGGCCCCGGATATTCATCTTGGGCACACGGTTTTGGTCCAGAAGTTACGAGATTTTCAGCGCCTTGGGCATGAGGTAATCTTTTTAATAGGAGACTTCACCGGCATGATCGGTGATCCAACCGGCAAATCGGAAACGAGAAAAACGCTGACCCGTGAAGAGGTAATGAAGAATGCGCAAACCTATCAGCGCCAGATATTCAAGATCCTTGATCGGGAAAAGACCATTGTGGAATTCAACAGCAATTGGATGTCCAAACTGGATGCTGAAGGTCTGATCAAACTCTGCGCCCATCAGACCGTAGCCCGGATGCTGGAGAGGGACGATTTCTCGAAGCGGTTTGGCAATCACCTGCCTATCAGTATCCACGAATTTTTGTATCCGCTGATTCAAGGCTATGACTCGGTTATGCTTCGATCTGACGTGGAGCTTGGAGGAACGGATCAAAAGTTTAACCTGCTGGTGGGAAGGGATTTGCAGAGGGACTGGGGGCAAGCCCCACAGGTGGTCCTGACTATGCCCCTGCTTGAGGGCACTGACGGGGTAAACAAGATGAGCAAGAGCCTCGGCAACTACATCGGTATTGACGAGGAGCCTGATCAGATGTACGGCAAAATCATGTCCATTTCCGATGATCTTATGGTCCGGTACTACAATCTGCTTACGGATCATCCGACCTCATACATCGAAGGATTAAAGCAGAAAATGGCCGATGGTGTATTAAACCCAAGGAATGTGAAAAAGGATCTGGCCGCGTATATTGTCAAACAGTATTATGGTGAACAGGCAGCGCAAGGTGCGGAAGAGCATTTTGAGGCAGTTCACCAGCGCAGGGAAATCCCTGATGAGGTTCCGGAATACACCCTTGCTGCGGGCAGCCGGGTGTGGATTATCCGTGTCCTGCTGGACTCCAACACGGTAGAGAGCAGCAGCCAGGCACGCCGATTAATCAAACAGGGGAGTGTCAGCATCGATGGAGAGAAGGTACTGGATGAAAATCTGGAACTGGTGATAGACAGGGAAATCGTGATTAAGGTCGGGAAGAGAAAGTTTTTAAAGGTTAAAGCCGAATAAGTGAAGATAGAAGAAAGGAGGGTGAAGAGAGAAGAGTGAAGGGTAAAGAGTTAAGGGTGAAGGGAGAAGGGTGAAGTGAAGGGTGACAGGTGAACAAAGATGCAGGAAGAAGGATAACGGGAGAAGGGGAAAGGAATGAGGAGAACCAAGATTGTATGTACTATTGGGCCAGCCAGCCAGAGTCCTGATGTTCTGGAAAGGCTGATTCGGGCCGGGATGGATGTTGCGCGTCTCAATTTTTCTCACGGAACCAGAGGTGAGCATGGGCAAGTCCTTGCCCTTATTCGATCGATCTCGGATAAACTGGGAAAGCCGGTGGCTATTTTGCAGGATCTGGCAGGGCCGAAATTACGGGTCGGCACCATTGACGGAGAGCCCGGTGCAGGAGGAGCGGTTCAGTTGCAAAAGGGGGATCTTTTCGCTCTGACCGCAAATCCCATAGCGGGGACTGCCAGAAGGGCCTCAGTGAATTATCCGGTCATGATTCATGATTTAAAAGTCGGAGATACCCTGCTCCTGGCTGATGGAATTATTCAACTGGAAGTAGTGACCAAGGGGCCGCAGGAAGTTGACTGCCGGGTGCTGATAGGAGGGCCGCTCGCCTCCCACAAAGGAATCAATGTACCGGCTCAAATTCCATCTATCCCAGCTTTTACCCGCCAGGATGAAGAAGACCTCCTGTGGGGGATCGAGCATGAAGTGGATTTTGCAGCCTTGTCCTTTGTCCGCACCGCAGAGGACCTGTGTCAGGCCAAAAGAATCCTGGAGCAAAAAGGCTCTCCGATTCAGCTCATCGCCAAGATTGAAAAAGGAAGTGCCGTTGAAAATTTCGATCAGATTATCGATATCGCAGATGGTGTTATGATTGCCAGAGGAGATCTGGGAGTTGAAATTCCACTGGAAAGAGTTCCGACTATCCAGAAGCAGCTCATCAAAAAGGCCAATGTGATCGGAAAACCCGTAATTACGGCAACCCAGATGTTAATATCCATGGTCGATAATACCCGCCCCACCCGGGCCGAGGCCGCGGATGTGGCTAATGCAGTATTGGATGGTTCCGACGCTTTGATGCTCTCCGAAGAAACTGCCGTGGGGATATACCCCATAGACACCGTTCAAACCATGACAAACATCATCCGTGAGGCTGAGAAAAGTTTTCCCTTCTGGAAAGGTATTGAAGGTATTGATAGAAAGGCCGGTGCTGAATCCTCAACTATTGAGGAGGCAGTTAGCCAGGCCAGTAATGACATGGCTTATTACTTAAAAGCACGGGCCATTATTACCCTTACCGAATCAGGCCAGACGGCCAGATTGGTTGCCAGATACCGGCCCGAAGCACCCATTCTGGCCTTCACCCGACATAAATCCACCCAACGGAGGCTGCATCTTTCATGGGGGGTCCATCCTTTTCTCTTGTCCGAGTTTTCCGATCTGGATGACATGATGGGGAAGGCAAAGCAAATGGCTGAGAGCAACGGGTGGATTTGTACTGATGATATCGTGGTTTTTACGGCAGGTGTTCCTTTAAAAAAGCCGGGAAACACCAATTTGATCAGGGCAGACCGAGTTTGATCATGTGTATCAACACCATGCAATATTTAAAGTTTAAGAGCCTGTTAAAAAAATAGGTTCTAAAACTCATCCAAGAAGTGGTTCAAGCTTGAGCAGGAAAAGATAATTGAGCCTGGCCACAAGATCATTGAGCTGCGGGGAAAGGCTGGGTTGTGCGCCTGCAAGGTCCTTGAGCTCTTCCATCTCATCCTTGATGCGCTTAAGATCCGAATCATCCAAAGTGATGAGGCCGTGCATGACAATTTCGGTTGAAGAGCTGATTTCACTCTCCATGTGGGGAAGGGAAAGCCTTCCATCTCGAATCATATTATCAAGAGAGTGCAAAAAACCTATCCGATCAATTGATTGGTAATTCAACACTCCTGCCAGATAGGAGGATATAGCCTGAAAAAGGCTAACGGTCTGATCCTGCAGCAGAATAGGTTTCTGCCCATAATCCAAACGCGGGTCATTTTCTCCATATTGAATATCGGATGCCGAAATTCGTGGTAAGAAATACGTCCCTGACACTGCTATTTCCGCCTCATGGCTTTTATCCTTTTCAATGCTTAAAATTTTACCCACCTGGCAGATCTGGGGATATTGGGTTAATTGCTCATTCACCAAAATATTCCCCAAGTTCCCTTCGAGGCTTTCGAAATCTCCGGATTGAGGCTCGGCAAGGATCACATCCTGCAAACTGCCATCCGGAGCAAAGGAAATCATGGCGTGGCCGTCAGGTGGAGGAGTGGTGCGGTTTCTCTTTAAAAGATAAGGAGTTAAAGTGACATAGAAAACGTTTGGAATCTTGTTGCAGAGCTTATTCCTCTCCTCTCTGGTCTTTTCATCGGAAAAGAGAAAACGGAAGTATTGCTCATCCTCCATGGATACTTCGCCCGGATACATCAGTAAATAAACCCTTTGCGAAAACTGGGAGCAGTCAGACACATTCTTTTCGTAGGTCTTCCACTTTTTATTGTCCGCAGCATACTTGCTGAATAAATAGAGAAAGAAATTGGTCTTGGCCTCCCTGTTCGTAAAGTAGGGCCAGACATAGTAGTCAGGGTAGGACATATCGATCTCATTATAAGCAAATTCGTATTCCCACCAGCGAAAATAATCCGAGGGCATATCTTTCCGGTTCAATATTTTTAAGGCAGACAGTAACCCTGTCGGTACATCTCCCTCATTGGCAAAAAGGTCTATTTTCTTTAAGGCATAACTATGCGCAAGTGCATTGTAGTCGGCTATGTCAGCCAGAGTGGTTTCAGAAGGAAAATAATTGGTGCTCTTGAAATGATCATTTAAATCGAAGGGGCGGGACGAAGAATCATGTATTCCTTCTCCTTTATCGACTTGAGAATCGCGCAGGGAAGTAGCGGGAGATTCCCCGGTATTGTGCGGAGCTTTAACCCCGGGTTTTGCCCATCCCTTTGCTGATTGCTTATGCTGCGAATAAGACCCCATATCCTCATGGTCAGTTTCGTTTAAGCCTGGGGGCCTTTTGGCAGTACCCTGGGAAAGACTCCTGCCTTTACCCTTCAGAAAAATGAGGAGGAAAGAAAGGGCAACTACTGCCAGGAGCATGGAGCAGATGGTCTTCAATAGCCTGTGGTAATAAGGGTGATTCGTCCCTTAACTCCTTTTACTGGTTGTGAGTTCGGTACTTCCAAAGAGTAAAATAGTATTCGGTACTTCCAAAGAGTAAGATATTATCGGTACTTCCAAAGAATAAAATAGTAATAGATGGATCTCCCTTTGTCAACTAATCGATGTAAGCACAATGCACCGATTTTATTGAGAAGGGAAAAGGTGCAGATTTTAATGGAAACGGACTTTAACGGAAACGGACGTTAACGGAAACGGATTTCTCAACTGCAAAGGGGGGGTGATGATGGGAGAATCGTTAGAAAAACTCATGGAGCAGGTTGTGCTTTTTATACCCAAGGCTCTTACGAGCCTGTTTATCTTTCTCCTGTTTTGGTCCGCAAGCGCTGTCCTTACAAGGATTATCCGCCGAATCTGCCAAAAAAGTAATTTCAGAAAAGATATTCTCATCCTGGCGGAGAAGACAGGCGGAATCGCTTTGTTGATTTTCGGAGCAATTACGGCACTTGGGACAGCAGGTATCAATGTTTCCGCTTTGGTCGCAGGCTTAGGGCTTACCGGCTTTGCACTCGGATTTGCATTCAGGGATATCCTCTCCAATCTCCTTGCGGGAATTTTGATTGTTATTTTTGCTCCTTTTCAGCAACAGGACCGTATTAGCGTGGCAGGCATTGAGGGAACCGTGATCAGAATCGACCTGCGATATACTACACTCCAGGCCGAAGGCAAAAAGATTCTCATACCAAACTCAAACCTCTTTACCAATGCAATTACCGTCATGGAAATTTGATAGTGGAAGCGGCTTCCAGCCGCTTGAATAGAATAAAGGGAGATCGCTCTTTGCAGGTCCATTATGACGTTTACAAATTTTCATCTTTTTTGTGAATTTTTAGCTAATTTTCAGCCCATTTTTGCCGAAAAGTATCTACCTTAAAACTCTTTGCGGAAAGAGAACCTAAATTGAATAAGGAGAAATAAGATGGCATTACGGAAACAGGCAACCGACCTTTGTGTCTATCAAATAAAAGTCACTCTTATGGGCGGCGAGCCGCCGATCTGGAGAAGAATACAAGTCACCAATGATACAAGCCTCCAAAAATTTCATAAGATCCTGCAGGCGGTCATGGGGTGGACTAATTCTCATCTTCATCAGTTCGTTATCGGCGGTAAATATTTTGCGGAACCTGATCTTGAGTATGATCCTGAAGTAGAAAATGAAAAACTTATGAGATTGTGTCAAGTGGTTTCCGGAGTAAATGACAGGTCTATCTACGAGTATGATTTCGGTGATAATTGGGAACATGAAATTCTGATCGAAAAGATTCTACCAGTAGACAGGGGAATGTACTATCCTGTGTGTCTTGAGGGCCAGCGTGCCTGCCCGCCCGAAGATTGCGGTGGGATTCAGGGCTACATCCACTTTCTGGAAGCCATTCAAAAAACCAGCCATCCGGAGCACGATGAAATGCTGGAATGGGTGGGAGGAAGTTTCGACCCGGAAGCCTTTGACTTGAACGAGATCAATCAAAAGATCAAGCAGAGCCTTACTACGAGTGCTTCAGAGATCAATAGGCTATGAGGGCACTGTTTCCCATTTCTCTGGAGGACATCTTTATTCCGATAGGCTCAGGTTTCTCATCCCGCCCAAAAAGTTTGAGGCGGGACAGAAATATCTGAGCCCGTAACTGCTCAGGTAGATAGGCTGTAGCCTTTTAGGCTGTTAGTCATTGTCTTGTCCTACAGCCTAAAAGCCTACAGCCTAAACAACCTTCTTCAGAAACAGCCTTCAGCCTACAGACTAAACAACCTGAGTAGTTACTCTGAGCCTATCGTTTTTTCTGAGCTTATCGTTTTTGTTTTTTATTTCTCACATGATTTCCTCATGATCGGACGGCTTATCCGAAAGAGGAAAAATAATTTCAGAATTTATTGCTCTTCTGTACCGACAAGAAAGGTATGGAAATCTTATGCATACAACCTGAACAAAGGTTGATCCGGACGGAATTCGATCAGGTTAGGGATTCAAAGGAAGAACGCCGAACTTTTTTCATTTATACCTGCCCTGTCTGCAGGCAGAAAGCCAGCTTCGCCCTGGACGACCTCATCAGGAATTGCCAGCCCTCTCCCCTATCAGGGGCCGGATCAGTGCCGATCCTCTATCGTGCACTTTTTGATTGGGAGTCCAGATCAAAAAAGGGGTCGGAAAAGACTCCGGAGAAGCCAGAGAAGCCTGAGCAAACACCGGAAAAGCCGGATGAGATAAACGGGATAGATGGCATTTTCTACCAGGATTTTCAGTGTTCCGGTTGTGATCAGCCGGTCAGGATAGAGTATACGGCTCGTCTTAATTCCACAGACAAATCCTCTCTTAAAATAGTCAGGATTCTGGAAATCATTTTGCCTCCCTTCCCCAAGAAGGAGGAATTGCTTGCCGGATTGAATCGGGTCACGGATCTTTTTTACTCACTTTCTTCAGGTCAGCCCCCCGCGGCATTCCCCTCTCTGTGGCTCGTGGCCTTGATCCTGCTTCCGATTCTCCACGGATATGATAACTCGCAGGATATGGCCGGGATTTTTTTTCAGGAGAGGCAAAAGTTTGATGCTATCATTGGCTGGAGCTTTGTTTGGGAATGGATTGATGAGGGGCATGAGTTTCTGATGCGAGACCAGTTTTCCCTTTGGCTGGCCATGATTCTCAGATTTGGAGAGGCCGTAGAAGCAGCCCTGGCCAGGATGTTGAAAATCGCTGATCTCCTGCAACAGCAGAATATGGAGAAAGGCCCACAGACACTCTCTATGGCCCTGGCCCTGGCCCTGGAGAACAACTGCTCGAATGAAGAGATTCTGGCCCGCGCCGATCGAATGATAAGGCTAAGGAAAGCCTTTCCCACACAGGAAAAATCCGGCCTTTTTTTGGAACCTGTGCTTATGCTGGTTTTAACTGATGATTCTTATCCTGATTACCTTCGGCAAATCAGACAGGCACTGGAAGAAAGAAATTTTCTTCTGACGCCAGGAGACAAAAGGTCAGCCTCCTTACTCCTCTCTTTGCAGGGAATGTACCCCAAGGTATGCGTGGATCGGTTCATGAATCTCGGTGAAGTGTTCAACCTGGCAATGACTCAACGAGAGGAATCTTTAGTCGATCCCGCTTTTTTCCCAGACGAAGGCCACCCTTTTCAAAAGGTTGTTCTCTCCCTTATTAATGAATTTTCCCCTCTCTTTCCCTTTGACTCTTCCTGCTGTGCGCCGATAGCTCTTCTATCTGCCCTGCCCTGGAAGGCTGAGGATTTGGCCCGCGAGAGCATCGGCCTTTACCACTACCTTCGAAGTTACCGTACATTTATCCGTCCGGACACATCTTTCTGGGTATCTACAGGCCTTGTTTTTTCTGCCTGGGAGGGAGGAACATGTCCATATCTCTTCCTTTTCTGGTTCCTGGCCAGTCTTGAGCTCATGGTTGGTATTCAACCCCAGGAAGAAACTTCCCGCACCATATCCATCCATCGCGTTTAGGAATTGCCCACTGTCAGTGGTCAGTACTTTTCAATGGCCACGGGCCACTGCCTTTCTTCTGAATTCCGAGTCCTTCTTAAAAAAAATATTCCATTGCTATTAAAGTATTCCATTGCTTTTTTTGAAATCGAGTAGTTGGATTTTCATAAAAAGAACGATTTTTAATACTAAAGAGGAATGAGCATAGATAATCTTGTAGACGTTGCCAACAAGTTCCATGAGGTAATGTATGGCAATTTTTATAATCTGGGAGAAAAACTATGGGAATGGAAGAAGTAAATTGGGTAAAACTCAAAACAAGAGGAGATATATATGAAAAAATGTGAATTTTATATAAAAATGCTTATTCCTTTGGTTTTGCTTACCTGTTTTTTAACCGCTTGTTCGAAAAAGGAGGAGCAGCCACCTGTCGAACAACAGGAAGAAAGTGTGAAGCCCTCTGAGCAGCCACCTGCCGAACAACAGGAAGAAGCGCCTGTTGAACAGCCACCTGCAGAGCCACCTGCAGAGCCTGAGCAGCCACCTGCCGGACAGACTGGGGATAAGAACGAATCCTCCCTACCTCAAGCGAAGCAGGAGGATGAGGCCAAATTAGAAACCAGGCTGAGTGAATATGATAGTAAGGTGAATGAATTGAAGAATAGGGTCGCAAGCGTGACAGGCGATGCTAAATCTGAAATGAGCAAGGCGATTGCAGAATTGATAACCCATCGGGAGGAAGTGGAGAAGAAAGTTGATCAACTGAAAACAGCGAATGCAGATTCCTGGGAGACACACGGAATAGACTCTGCTGTGGATACGTTAGAGAAATCATCTGATCAGGCAAGGCCTCCCGGTTTAAGTAAGCCCTGGGCTAGCCCCGGAGAAGAGAGAATTTAAGGGAGACTAAAGATGAATATTCATCCTGCCGTTCAACCATTAATAGCCTTAATAGCAGGCATAATAATTCTTATCAGACCAGGCCTGCTAAGTTATATTATTGCCATCTACCTGATTATAGTCGGCATCATAGGCTTGTTACCCCGGTAAGATAAGGGCTCCGTGATGCCTGGAGGCTCCTCCCGCTTCCTGTATAGATGAGGGGAAAGATATCTTATCGTTGCACAATCTTTCCCCTGTTTTTTCTCTTTTTTTTACGCTCTGATTCCACAATATTTCTTCAATATATCAAGCAATTCCCACATGTTATGAATAACATAGTCCGGTTCAGCTTTCCCTTTTGAATCAAGATACTTTCCACCTCGTCGGTTGAGAGCGGTAATCATGCCCAGGGTTTTGGGAGGATCGATATCCGCGATCGGGTTATCCCCCACATACATACACTCCTCTGCTTTAAACCCCAGACTGTTATAAGCATTTTTGTAAAGTTTTACATTGGGCTTTCCGATTCCGATCTGATCGGTGATAAAAATCGCATTCGGAGTCAAATATTTTAAAATTTTCAGGCGCACTAATTTTTCCGCCTGCTTATGCGTCAGACCTGCGGTGATAACTCCCAGGACCAAATCCGTTGAGGACAGAATTCGTAATACCTCTGGAACCTCTTCGTAGGGCTTCAGGTTTTTATACTTGGTTTCATGATAGGCAACTACTCCCGCAGCCACAATAACAGCCGGGTTAATATCGCCATACTTTTCTTTTGGGATTCGCAGAAGGAGTCGATCATAGTGATGTCCAAAGTTTGTGCCAAACTCCTCAATCACCTCACGCAGTTCTTCGACGCACTCGCTGATACTCATTTTTAATCCTGTCTCAATCATGGCGTTGACACTGTTCAGGCGAGCCATTTTGGCAAATTCAGAGGTTGAGTAGAAGGTATCGTCAATATCAAAAAATATCGCTTTCAGATTCATGCATGGCCCTTTCTTTGTCTATGATTGATGAACCACTGCATCATGAAAGCTCCCCAAGCCCCGATGCTGGCACCAAGACTATCCGCCAGAAGATCAAATATATCCGCCTGCCTGAGCGGAACAAAAAGTTGGTGGATTTCGTCGCTTAACCCAAATATTATGGCAATCATAATAGCCAGCAGTAAGGCCTTTCTGGAAAGCAAGGACCCCTCCTCATGTATAAAGGCCCTCGTGAGAAGGTACCCCAGAATCGCATACTCAATGCAGTGGCATATCTTATCCGCATAACGTATCCTGGGGAGAGCGGGGAGGGTAGACCTGGATGACAGGAAAAAAATCAACAGCATGTAAACTACTACTGGAAACCAGTAGACCCAAAACCTGCCCAGCTTCTTGATAGGGTGACTCGCTTCAGCTTTCAATAATATGACCCTTAATATGATCTTTACATCTCATACCTTTACATCTCATATTTTCCGAAGTCCTCCGGTTTTAGTTTATCGAGCCATTCTCTCAATTTTTCCTTATCGTCTATGTCTTTTTCCTGCGTCATATCAATAGTTTTTGCCTTTTTAATAACCTCTTCCGATACGAGAATCGGCGCATTGGCACGCAGGGCAAGAGCAATGGCGTCACTGGGACGGGAATCAATAGCCACACCAGTACCGTTTCTTTCCAATTCAATCGTAGCAAAAAAGGTATTATTCCTTAAGTCAGTCACAATAACCCGTTTGACCTTTGACTTCAACCCATCAATCAGATTTTTGATCAGGTCATGGGTCATTGGGCGAGGCGGAGAAAGATTTTCCATTTCCGAAGCTATAGCATTAGCCTCGAAGATTCCTATCCAAATCGGTAAAGATTTTTTATTTTCCAGGTCACGTAAAATAATTATCGGCATGTTGGTCACTGGATCCAGGGTTATTCCACGAACTTTCATCTCCACGAGCAGCATTCCCTCGACCTCCTCTTCTCTTAGATGCTTATAAAATATAAGCGAAAATTACTTATTTCAACTTCCCTTTTTTTCATGTTAATAATAATAGATGATAATATATGTTAGCATTCAGGATGAAAATAAATCAAGCCCTTTGTGGCCCTTATGGAATGATTGCTCCTTCCAGATCAAATCTGTTCGCCTTGTTGATTTCAACCCTCCGTAATTTCCCGATATAGTCAGCAGAGCCGGTAAACGCCACAACCTTGTTTAACCGCGTTCTGCCTCGCAAAAGGACTTCCCTGCCTGACTCTTCTTCTCCTTTTTCGACTGCCTCCTCGACCAAGACCTCCTGCTGTGTTCCCAAGAGCGCCATATTTCTTTCAGAAGTGATCCGATTTTGAATCTCCAACAAAGTTTCAAAGCGTTTTTGCTTTATATTATTCGGTATTTGTTGAGGGAAATTTCCAGCCGCAGCCTGGGGCCGGACGGAATAGAGGAAGGTAAACAGCCCTTCAAACTGAACCGACTCAACCACTTGCAAAGTCTGCTGAAAATCATCATCATCCTCTCCGGGAAAGCCTACGATTACATCGCTGGTAACAACTGCCTCCGGAATTTTGGCACGCAACATTTTCACCTTATGCAGATATTCCGCCACGGTATATTTTCTATTCATACTTCTTAAGATTTTATCCGACCCGGACTGGAAAGGCAAATGAATATGCTCGCACACCTTTGGGCAATCCGCAATAGCTTCCACCAATTCTTCAGAAAAATCCTTAGGATGGGAGGTGGTAAACCGAATTCTTTCAATTCCTGCAATTTTATCAACGGATCGAATGAGTCTGGGAAAATCAAAGTCCTGGCTTAATCCCCGACCGTAGGAATTTACATTGTGCCCCAATAAGGTTATCTCCTTATATCCACGGCCAGCCAGGTCACTGATTTCCGTTATAATCTCTTCCGGAGGCCTGCTCCATTCACCTCCCCGGACATAAGGCACTACACAATAGGTACAGTAATTGTCACACCCCTGCATAATGGTGACCCAGGCACTGACCTGTTTATCACGATCAATCTCACAGCCAAATTGCTGCCATCTGGCGCTATCGTCATCGTAAATTTCAATTACTCGATTTTGTGCCTTCCACATCTTTTCTATGAGTCGGGGGAGCCGATGGACGTTTTTGGTGCCGAAGATCAAGTCTACATGAGGGGCACGGCGAACGATGCGCCTGCCCTCCCTCTGAGCAATACAACCGCAGACACCGATTCGCAGCCCCGGTCTTTTCTCTTTGCATATTCCGAGCCGCCCCAGGTAGCTAAAGGCTTTTTGTTCCGCTTTTTGCCGAATACTGCACGTATTGATCAGGATAAAGTCAGCTTCCTTCTCATCAAAAGCCAAGGTATACCCCGCCTTAAGGAGCATCCCTCGCATTCTCTCGGAATCGTGCTCATTCATCTGGCAGCCAAATGTTTTTACATACGCTTTCAAATTACAATCTCTCTCCATTCTTCAAGGGGGCGGTATTAACAAATTCGGGGAAGCTGCTCCGTAGTCAAAATATCCAGAATCCTGGTCCCTCCGATAGCTGTACGCAGTTGAACCACGCTCTTAGGCTCGGCTACCACTTCTCCGATAATCCGGGCCTCCTGGCCATACTTAGTCTGTCTCATCAACGAGAGGACTTCATCGGCTTTCTGCCCATCTACAAAAGCTACCAGTTTTCCCTCATTGGCCAGGTACAGGGGATCAAATCCCATGATTTCACAAGCTCCCTTCACCTCATCACGAATGGGAACAAGGTCTTCCTCGATCAAAACACCAACCTGTGACTGACCTGCAATTTCATTCAGGATTGTGGCCAACCCGCCCCGCGTAGGATCGCGCATGGCATGCAGATACTGGCCCAGCCCTGCCTGGATGAGCGGCCCTACCACCAGATTCAAGGGTGCTGAATCGCTCAGTATATGGGTAATAAATTCCAGATTCTTTCTGCGCGAAAGAATCGCAATCTCATGATCCCCCAAAAAGCCGCTCACCAGTATCTTGTCTCCCACCCGTGCCATATGGCCGCAGATGTGAAGACCATCCTGAAGTGCTCCAACGCCGGAGGTATTGATAAAGATCTTGTCCAGGCCGCCGCGATTCACCACCTTGGTATCGCCGGTAACAATCTGTACCCCCGCCTCCTCACAGGCATCTCTCATAGAGATGATGATCCTTTCCAGGTCGGAAAACAGGAATCCCTCTTCAATAATCAAAGCGCAACTAAGATAGAGCGGCATGGCCCCAGACATGGCCAAGTCATTTACGGTCCCGCAAACTGCCAGTTTCCCGATATCTCCGCCAGGGAAAAAAATCGGATCAATAACATAGGAATCAGTAGTAAAAGCCAACCGGGAGGATGGAGTCCGGAAAACAGCCTGATCGTTTAACAGGCTCAACATCGGATTCTCAAACTGCTTGAGCATGTGCCGCTCAATCAACTCGCGGGTCATGAGCCCGCCACTCCCATGAGATAGTAAAATCCTTTTTTCTTCCATGTAAATGTCCTGACTAATCACTTAACCAACTCTTTGATTTTATGTGATTTAAATTGAGCACATCAACATTCAATGATCGAAGGTGGCTTGAGAGAGGGAGATCATCAGTGAAGACAAGATACTTTCCCTTTGATAACAAAGTGATACAGGAATCGGTAAGCCCAAGTCTCCCAAAACACTCGCAATCACAAATTTTTATTGACGGCTCATATATTTCGTTCAGCACTGTCACTTGCTTTTTGAATTCCTGATAGTAATTCTCCTTAAACTCATCAGGCAGCGCATTTGAGAGATTGCCGACCTCTGTTAAAATGTGTGGCGTTGTTACGAGCACGCGAAAGTGCTCAACGAACGTTGTTATAATGGCATAATCATCTAATGAGTATTTAATTGTTCTTTTGAATGTTGATAGTCTTCTTCTATCATAGCTCCCTATAAAGTAAACAAGCAGAAGATTGGTATCAATGAGGAGACCTTTATTTTTGTACTTGCTTACTAAACGAAAGATATGATCAAAGACATAATCCATATCACTTAATAGTCCTTATTTTCATAGATCTTACTTCACCAGTGTTGGCATCTATTTTGAATATCTTATAAGCACGAGTTGTTCCCATAAGTTGAGCTAGATTTGGAATGGGTATTTCGTGGCTGAGAGTAATAAGCCAAAAGGTTTGATCATCGGTTAATTCAACCTCTTCAAGCAGAACCTTCCCAGGAGCTTTATCAGAATACAGATCCTGGAAATATCCGTATGCTTTACTTGCGGCCGTCTTTGCATCAATCATTTTGCATTCCTCCGTGAGTAACTTACTTCCTCCCATAATTTATGGTCACACCCCATCATAAAAAAACGATAAGTTCTTCACAATGAAAGGAGAAAACAACTTTTCTACCATCGGGATGGTTCATCTTTATATAACTGCCTTTTCTATGAATTTTTCTAAATTTTGATCAGGTTCTAAATATAATTCTATGGCTTCCTGAATATTCTTTAATGCCTCTTCTTCTGTTTTCCCCTGAGTCCAACAGCTTTTTAGCGATGGGCAGTGCGCTACAAAGTAGCCATCTTCTCCTTGCTCTACGATAACTTTTATTTTCATCTCGCTTATTCTCTTGGTTAAGTTTTTTATTAAGGTATCATTTTCCTACAGCCTAAATGACTGCAACCTATAGACCTGAGTAGTTACTTCCTCCCATATTTATAAGCTGCTGCGCAGCTTCCTTCCGCAGAAACCATGCAGGGTCCGACAGGATGCTGGGGATTGCAGCTCCGGCCAAACAGGGGGCACTCAGTAGGCTTTTTCAATCCCTTCAAGATGAGACCGCACTGGCAGCCGGGAGGTTCCGGTTTTTCCTCAACCGATAAGTCGAACTGGCGCATGGCATCGTATTTCTCGAATTGTTTACGGAGTGCTAAGCCACTATCAGGAATCACACCCAGTCCCCGCCACTCGGCATCAGCTTGCTGGAAAACATCATAGAGCTTTTGAACAGCCAAGGGGTTTCCCTCCGGTTTCACAACCCGTGAATATTGATTTTCCACACAAGGTCGATTCTCCTTGATCTGCACCAGAAGCATGTAGAGTGCCTGGAGAATGTCCAGGGGTTCAAATCCGGTGATGACCGCGGGCAGGTGATACTCTTGCGGGATGAATTCATAGGGTTTTGCACCGATAATAATGCTCACATGCCCTGGGCAAATGAAGCCGTCAATCCGGACCTCCTCACCTGCCAGGAGTATTCTCATAGCCGGAGGGATCACCTTATGATAAGAAATGATGAAAAAATTCCCAAATCCCTCTTTTTCTGCCTGCAGGATCGTGGCCGCAATGGTTGGCGCGGTTGTCTCAAAACCGACAGCCAGAAAGACCACCTTCTTGGTTGGATTTTCTCTAGCGATCCGCAGGGCATCAGGGGGAGAGTAAACAATTCTGACATCGGCCCCTTCTGAAATCTCCTTTTGCAGGCTAGAGCTTGAGCCTGGAACCCGGATCATATCGCCAAAGGTGGTTACAATCGTACCCGGCATTTTGGTCAGCAGGATGGTTCGATCAACGTCCCTGGTACTGGTGACGCATACCGGGCACCCTGGCCCGGAAATAAGGTCAATGTCAGGAAAAAGCCCCTTAATACCGGCTTTATAAATGGCTACGGTATGGCTGCCGCAGACCTCCATGAACCGCACCTTCCGGTTTTCGCTCAACTTATTGTCGCTCGACTTATTATCGCGCAACCGATTGTCGTTCGACCTATCGGCACTCGACCTCTTGGCGCTCAACTGCCGGATTCGTTCGATAAGCTGCTGAGCAATGGCAGCATCGCGATATTCATCAAAATACTTCATCTGCCGCCATCTCTTTCAGGAGCCGCAGGGTTTCCTCTGCCTCCTCGGCATCAAGTTTTTCAAGAGCATAGCCTGCATGAACAATTACATAATCTCCGATCTTCGCGTCAGTCAACAGGTCCAGCCAGGCCTCTCTGCGGATACCGCCAACCTCGACAATCGCTACAGAGTCATGAATCGCTACTATTTGGCATGGGACCGCTATACACATATGGTTTTTTCTCCTCTTACCGGGTTTGAAAAAGTTTACGCCCCCTTGCGCTTTCACTTGCATTTCTCTTTAGATTATAATAGGATATCATCTTAAGTCAAGATATAATTGTCCCTGACAATCAGTAACTCCATGTAACTGCGGCCTGCTATGCTCCTCAATTATGTATTCAAAAGAGTTCTCTGGCTATTCCCTATTATCCTGGGGGTAGTCACCCTGGTTTTTTTTCTCATCCACTTTATCCCCGGAGATCCGGTAGATATCATGCTGGGGGAGAGTGCGCAGTCCATGGACAAGCAGATGCTTCGCCGGGAGCTTGGCCTGGATAAGCCGATTGTCTATCAGTACCTTGATTTTTTAAAAAAACTGAGCAGGGGAAACCTTGGGAAATCCCTCCATTCTCAGCAGCCGGTCCTCTCTCTTATCATGAAAAAGTATCCGGCGACCCTGGAGTTGATGCTCGCCGCTGTCCTGACCGCACTGCTCATTGCCCTCCCCCTGGGCATTATCTGCGCACTGAAACAGTATTCCCTGATCGATCAAGGCACCCTGGTCCTTTCGCTGCTGGGCGTATCCATGCCCAATTTCTGGCTTGGGCCTTTGCTCATTATCCTTTTCTCCCTCAAACTGGGCTTATTGCCGATCTCAGGCAGGGGCGGAATACTGCACCTTATCCTGCCTGCCATCACCCTTGGCATGTCCATGGCCGCCATTCTAACCCGAATGGTCCGATCCAGCATGATGGATGTTCTCGAAGAGGACTACATGGTTACAGCCAGGGCCAAGGGGCTGCCTTTCAGGAGAGTCATTCTGAAGCATGGCCTGAAAAATGCCCTCATCCCCGTACTCACCATTGTTGGACTGCAAATCGGTGCCTTATTGACCGGATCGATCATTACCGAGATGATTTTTGCCTGGCCAGGGCTTGGAAGGTTAACTATTCAGGCCATTTATACGCGGGATTACCCCCTGATTCAGGGATGCGTTCTGGTCGTCGCCATAAGCTATGTCCTGGTGAATCTCCTTACGGACCTGGCTTACACCGTCATCGACCCCAGGATACGCTATGACTATCAAAAGTGATTTTATTGGTAACTAGTGCCTGTTGGTAACTAGTGCCTGAACGAAAACATCAGCTATTTACACTAACCTATGAGATTTTCATAGATCAAGGACCAAGTGATGGATTCCTGCGGCGGCTAGTACTGACGTGGAATACCAAAACTTGTAGACCTATGTGGTTTTTGACTTATATCTCAAGTTATATTATTAAAAAAAGTATTCGCCATGAAAAAAGAAAACCAGGCTATTAACACTATTAACCATGAAAATAAATCGGACAAGTCCTCCTTTCTGGAAAGGAAGATCCAGGAATTGACCGTGCTTTACGAGATCAGTCGGCTCCTTGTCTCTACTCCTGATCCTAAAGACGCTTTGGGCTCTGTCCTTGGAATCCTCCATTCTCACATGGGCATGAGCCGGGGAACCATAACCCTCTTAAGCCCACAGACTCATGACCTGAGCATTGAGGTGGCCCACGGGTTGACTGATCAGGAAATGGAGCGGGGGCGTTACCGAGTGGGGGAGGGAATCACCGGCACAGTGGTAGAAGAGGGAGAGTCCGTAATTGTTCCCAATGTGGGAAAAGAGCCGCTCTTTTTAGACCGGACCAAGGCCCGAGGAGATATCCAGAAAAACAATATCTCCTTCATTTGTGTGCCCATCAAAATAGGCTCGATCACCTATGGCGCGCTCAGTGTGGATCGCCTGTTCAGTGAGGACATCTCTTTTGAGGAGGATTTAAGGCTTCTCACCATTATTGCCTCCAATGTTGCTCAATCCGTAAAGATCAGCCAGATGATGGAAGAGGAAAGGAACCGCTTACTGGATGAAAATGTAACCTTGAAGGAGCAGCTCAAGGAGCGGTACAGCTTCTATAATATCGTGGGCAGAAGCAACAAGATGAGAGAGGTGTTTGAGATGATCGAGCAGGTTTCATTCAGTGATGCTACCGTGCTCATCAGGGGAGAGAGCGGAACCGGCAAAGAACTTGTAGCCAATGCTATTCATTATAACAGTCTGAGGGCCAAGGGGCCGTTTATCAAGATGAACTGCGCCGCCATACCGGAGACTTTGATTGAAACTGAACTCTTCGGGCACGAAAGAGGGGCCTTCACCGGAGCACTGGTCAAGAGAATCGGGAAATTCGAGCGGGCCCACAAGGGGACTCTTTTTCTGGATGAGATCGGCACCCTCAATCTCACTGCCCAGGCCAAGATTTTAAGGGCATTGCAGGAAAAGGAGTTGGAAAGAGTTGGCGGAGTGGATACAATCAAGGTGGATGTGCGGATCATTGCAGCCACTAATAAATCCCTTGAAGAAGCTTTGAAGGATGGTACTTTCAGGGAGGATCTCTACTACCGCCTCAATATTTTTCCCCTCTACCTTCCCCCGTTGCGGGAGAGAAAGACGGATGTCCTTCTTTTAGCTGATTTTTTTCTGAAAAAGTATAGGAAAAAATATGGGAAAGATATCAGGAGAATTTCCACTCCGGCCATTGACATGCTCATGCGCTACCACTGGCCCGGCAATGTGCGAGAGCTGGAAAATTGCATGGAAAGGGCCGTACTCCTTTGTGCTGACCACGTTATCCACAGCTATCACCTGCCGCCTACTTTGCAGACGGCCAAAGAGTCCGGTACTATGCCTGCCCAGTCCCTGGACTCCGCAATCGAGACGCTGGAAAAAGACTTGATTATCGACTCTCTGAAAGCCAGTCAGGGCAGCCTGGTCGGTGCAGCCAGATTCCTTAGTACCTCGGAAAGAGTTCTGGGCCTGAGGATAAAGAAGTATAACATTAACCCAAGGCAATACCGCTAAGTACACATCGCGGGAATTACGCGACCGTCGGAGAGATTGAAGTCATATATGTTCGTGCTAAAGCCTTATCAATTTAGACTGTGAATAACCAATCGGAGCTGTTGCACAACCATTTAGCCATAAACTTAGACATACTACTAAAATTTCAATTCTTTTCATAATACACCTTCCTTTCCTTGTTTTTTCGCATATATTACCCTTCATGGAAAGGTCAGTCAAAGGATATATTGAAAAATTTTCATAATGCTATGAAATGTTGAATTATTTGCTTGACGTGTCGATAATTATGGTAGCATACTTAGTGGTAGTTAGTAATTTATAATTATAACTGAGGATAAAAAATGAAAAATGAAGCCGTAATGACTACAAATGAGGCGATAGAATACCTCAAAACAACGAAGAAGACTTTTTTGAAATTGGTTCATGAAGGAAAAATAAAAGGCAATAAATTAGGGAGAAGTTACAGACTTTTAAGAGACGATCTTGATAGATTCATCAGAGGTGAAACTGAAGAAGTAAAAGCGGGTGCATCCAGATGAAAGCGCCATTTTCAACAACAGCTAAAGCAATCAAGAGAATCACGCTGGATGATCTCTATACAGCCATTGACGATGTTAAAAATCGTCAAGAGGAAGATTATCGCTTTTTGAATGTTAAACTTGATACTATCAGCACACAATTAAACCAGAAAATTGATATTCAGGTAGGACAAATAAGACAAGAGATCGGACAATTAAATCAGAAGATTGATACTCAGATCGGTGGAATCAGGCAGGAAATCGGACAGCTAAATCAGCGAATTGATAACTTGGGCCAGAAGATGGATACTCAATTTGCCCAATTAAATCAGACTATCCTTCAGTTCATCATGGGAAAGCAGAAAGGATAATAAATGAAGGAATCACATGATGACGTGATTTTAGTGGAAGAAATCTATGAACTGATTGACGAGCGGGCAGAAGGTATCAAAAAGGCTGTAATTGAGGAGATCAGGCAAAAACAAGATGAGGATTTACGATATATCAATCAAAGGATTGATAGCTTGAATCAGAGAATTGATTCTCAAGGTAGCCAGTTAAATCAGAGAATGGATACCATAATGCAGATGCTTATGGATATGAATCGGCAGTTGGTTGAAATAGCCAAACAAAAATAAAAAAGGCAGGACTGATGTGTCACCATCAAATCGGCCATGAATCGCCTTGGTTAAACTTGCGAGTCTTACCAAAGCGACTATTCAAAGAATACCATAAAAGGCTCCCTCTTGAAAAGGGGGATATTATGAAAAACCCTACCGCACCAAACACACCACAAAAAGCAATCTTCTACGCCAGGGTATCAACCGAAGGTCAGGTTGATAACACCTGTATCGACACACAGCTTGACCGTGGCCGGGCCTATGCCATATCTCAGGGCTTTACCCTTGACCGAATCTTTATCGATGGTGGGGAGAGCGGAAAGAGTACCGACCGGACACACTTTCAGGAGATGGTAGGTTACATCCGGGAGAATCCAGTGGATATTCTCCTTACCTTTAAGCTGGATCGGCCTTCCCGTAATCTGAAAGACCTTCTTATCTTCACTGATGATACCCTTGACCCGAAGGGAATAGCTCTTCAATCGGTGACTGAGAACTTCAATACTCAGAGTGCAGAGGGCTGGTTATTCCTTCAAATGCTTCGATCTTTCGCAAAATTCGAGCGTAAGAGGATCAATGAGCGGACTATGAGCGGGAAGGTATCTACAGCCAAGAAAGGCGACTGGAATGGCGGCAAGGTGCCTTATGGTTATCAGAGGATAGAGGGGAGCCAATTTGATTTTGATATCCAGCCAGATGAAGCAAAAGTTGTGGAGCAGGGATTCAGACTCTATTCTCAGGGAAATGGTTATCTGAAGATTAAGCAGATTACCGACTGTTCTCTTTGTGTTCGGGCCATTGCTGGAATGATAAACAATCCCTTTTATGTTGGTAAAGCAAGATTCGGCGGGATAGTGGAGAAGAATAATCATCAGGGAGTTGTCAGCGAAAAGCTCTTTAATAAGTGCCAGAAGTTAAGATAAAGCAAGTAGCTAATGGAGAATGCTATGCACTTCGTTACAACGAACTGCATAGTCGTGATCCGAGACAGATTGATAGTAGGATAAAATTTAATTATAGGGCTAAACCCTTTAGGGACTTTTTATGCGGATGGATTACAAAAAAGCAAAATGGCTTATATATACTGTTTTGGTTGGTATGCTCCCAATTATATTTAGAATTCTCATTTACATGATTATGAAGGAGAAAAAAATAGCCCTTATAATGCATGAGTCTGATTTTGTAGCATTTGGTTTGATCTTACATATTACAAATTTAAACGAACTTGAACATATAAAAATTGATGATAAATCGTGGAAGACGATACAAAATGGTATATCTATTATATTTATTTCTGGGTATCTGTTTCACTCAAGTTACGGCAGGTACCGTTATTCGGTAACTTCTAAGTTACTGTAAATTTTCTTAAGTGGAGTAGGTTCAGTTATCACGGCTTGTTGCATAAGGCGATAGA
>Ga0307378_10001226_pt1 | contig 42238 bp, 32 predicted proteins | sample UN1MG_FD_202238 | JGI IMG/M metagenome (GOLD analysis project Ga0307378, IMG submission 202238) | Soil microbial communities from Risofladan, Vaasa, Finland - UN-1 | ecosystem: Environmental > Terrestrial > Soil > Coastal area > Acid sulfate soil | place: Finland: Risofladan, Vaasa | collected...
CGACGTTGCGCCAGTTGCTCGGGGCTTCCGTGGGGTCTCATGCTTCATAACATCGGCAACCTCGGCGTCTGAACATTAGTTTTACAGGACTCAATAACCAGGTCAAGCCCGGCGACACGGTCTGCGTGATGGCCGGCACCTACCCGGAGCGCGTCCGGTTTCCCAAGGGCGTCTCCGGCCGCGAGGGCAAGCCGATCACCTTCAAGGCCCTTCCTCGGCACTCGGTGCAGATGCAGGGCTTCCTGACCCACGGCTGCGACTATCTGCGCATTGGGGGCTTTTCGATGACTCACCCCTCGGAGATTCCCGAGGGGCTCGGCGTGGGCGGCAGCCGCCTGGCGCGCACCGGCATTCAGATCGGCAGCCACCACGTCGAGGTGGTGGACAACGTCTTCCCCAACAACGAGTTCTACGGCATCTGGGGCAGCTCGGGCGGCCCCCAGAAGGATTACCAGAACGCCACGGACGTCTACGTGGCCTACAACAGGGTCATCCACAGTGGCTCCGGCATCTTCGTCGCGGGAAGCCGCTGGGTCGTTGAGCACAACGAGGTCTACAAGCTTAAGCTCACGATGAAGGGCACCGACTGCGACTACTCCCGGCCCTTCGGCCATCACCACAAGATCCGATACAACTTCTTTCACGGATCGGTGCGGGCCGACGTCGGGCAGAGCCACATGGACAGCCTCCAGACCTACGGCGCCAACAACGAGTACGGCCACGACATCGACATCGAGCACAACGTGTTCTTCGATTTCGCCCAGGGGTTCATGGGCTCCAACAAGATCGGTGGCGAGAAATGGAAGAACTGGACGGTGCGGTACAACCTCTTCGCGGGCGAAACCGGCGTCGTGGAGATCAGCAAGGCCAAGATGCTCGGCGTGCACGGCGTCATGCTGAGCAAGATGCCCGGCGCCCGGATTGAGAACAACACCTTCCTGAACCTGCTGTACTTCGGCACGTTCCTGAACGTCGATCGCGGCGTGGTCAACAGCAACCTCTACTTCAACATCGGCAGCTACAGCTACGCCATGGCCGAGACCTGCACGAGCGACCGGAACCTGATCTTCAAGGCCCGCAAGCCGGGGCTGCTGAACCCCGCGCGGAACCTCCCTCAGCCCAAGGACCTGCTGGACCGCGATCCGCGGTTCGTCGCCGCGGAAAAGACGAACTACCGGCTGGCGAAGGGCAGCCCGGCCATCGACGCGGGCGTCGGGGGCGCCGACATCGGGGCCGTGGAGTACCCGAACGTCTACTACGTGGACTCCCGACACCCCGGCGCCAGCGACGAGTTGTGGGGCTATGCGGGGGCGCCCTTCCGGACGGTGGCGCGGGCCTGCGCCGTGGCCGGACCCGGCGAGACGATCGTCCTCCGTAGCGGCGTTTACCGCGAGCAGATGCGCCCGCAGGCCGACGGCGTGAGCGTCCGCGCGATGGCCGGCGAGAAGGTGACCGTCACCGGCGCCGACCTCATCACGGGCTGGCGGCGAGATGCAGGCGGCTGGTCCGCCCCCCTGGCCGCCAAGCCCAAGACCGTGCTGCGCGACGGGAAGCCGTGGGCCGCGTTCACCTACGACGCCGAGGCCGGGCGCATCATCGTCAAGGACGGCGACCCGCGCCTGCACATTGTCGAGACAATCGTCCGCGAGCACGCCCTCGACCTGACGGGCAGGCAGCAGGTCCGCGTCGCCGCCCTGAACTTGGTCCACACGCTCGGCGAGCCGGTCGTGGGGGCCGGCAAGGCGACCTTGACCGACGTAACCGTGGACGGCGAGCCCTTCAAGTAGGACGCAGGCCATCCCGACCTGCCTGTTGGTGCGGGTTGCGGCGCCGGGGTTCTTCTGGTCTGCTAGGGGGATGATCTCTGAGAGCCAGGCCGGCACGGGGCGGCGGAAGCTGCGACTGATCAACCCGCGCAGCCCGCTGAGCACGATCACCATGCCGCAGATTATCCGTCACATGACCTTCTCGCGGCGGGGGCTGTTCATGCCGCTGAACCTGGCGATCTGCGCGGCCGTCGTGCCGGACGGCTGGGACGTGGAGATCATCGACGAGAACGTTACCGACGGACCTCACGTGCCGGAGGCGGCGGGCATCGACGCCGTCGGCATCGGCGCGATGACGACGCAGGCCACCCGCGCCTACGCGTTGGCCGACGCCTACCGCGCCTTGGGCGTGCCGGTCATACTCGGCGGCATCCATCCATCGGCGCTGCCCGACGAGGCCCTTCAGCACGGGACAATCGTCTGCCGGGGCGACGCCGAGTGCACGCTGCCCCGCGCACTTAGAGACCTGGACGCGGCGCGTGGACAGGGCAATGAACCCGCGGCGGGACAGGCCTGCCCGCCGAAGCCCCGGCGAAGGCGGGAGCCCCGCCGGGCGGAGCATGGGCTTCCCAGACGCGTTTACGACTGGGCCGACGACCCCGACGTCCCCATCGCCACGCCGCGAAAGGACCTGCTGGACCCCAAGCAGTACCTGGTGTTCAACCCGATCCAGACGACTCGCGGCTGCCCGCACAACTGCACCTTCTGCACCACGCCGGCCATCTTCGGGCGCAAGTACCGCAAGCGCGCCATCGGCGACATCGTCGAGGAGATGCGCCTGGCCAAGGAGCGTTTCAACACGCGGGTGTTCATCTTCTCCGACGACGACGTGGCCGGCAACCACGCCTGGGCGATGGAGCTGTTCGAGGCCATCCGCCCGTTGAACGTCCGCTGGGCGTCGCAGTGCGACATCCTGATCTCGTACAACGACAAGCTGCTGACGGCCATGCGGCGCAGCGGCTGCCTCGGCGTGATACTCGGCCTGGAGAGCCCAAAGGCCGACACGCTGGCCGAAGCCGGCAAGCGCTACGTCAAACCGGAGCAGTACGTCCGGCAGATTCGCAGGATTCAGTCGCACCGCATCAGCATCTGGGGAAGCTTCATCTTCGGTTTCGACAGCGACGACTGGCACGACTGCATGAACGCCGTTCGGTTCGCCGAGCGCGCCAAGTTGTGCATGAGCTGCTACCCGATCTTGACGCCGTACCCCGGCACGGCGGTGTACGAGCAGTACCTCGCCGAGGGCCGGCTGCTGACACGAGACTGGGACAAGTACAACGGGGCGACGGTGGTGCATCGCCCGGCAAGGATGACCATCGAGGAGCTTAGGCACGCCCAGATGGCGGCCTTCAACGAGTTCTATTCGCCGGCCAGTTCGTTCCGTCGGCTGCGCATCTGGCCGCTCAAGCGCAATAGCTGGCTGGCGAACCTGGCGATCCATCGCGGCCTGCGTTACTACTACGGCAGCAAGGGCCGGCCGCTGCCGCGATTCAGCGATTACATCGACCCCGACGCCGACGGGCGAATCGCCAGAAGCCTGGGTCTCAAACCAAGGAGATGACCCCGCCATGTCCGACAACGAACCGCAACGGGGTAAGGATCAGACGTTCAGCGCCCGGTACCTTGCGCTGGTGGGTGGGCTGATGGCGCTGATAATCGCGATGCTGGCGATCCTCTGGATGCGCGAGCGGGGGCGCCGCGTCGGGGCCGAGCTGCGCTGCCAGCGACTCCAGATTCAGTATCAGCAGTTGCGCGCCGCGCTGAGCCAGCTCGCCATGGGGCAGCTATCCACGCCGTCCTCCCAACCGGCCGTCACGCCCTTCCAGCGGCAGGACCAGGTTCCGATCCGCGTCGTGCTGGACGGCAGGCCGCGGGACGCGTACGTCCTGAGCGCCGAGGGGGCCCGCAGGTTCGGATTCCATGGCGGGGACGTGATCCTGGTCGGCGAAGACACCAGCCCGACCACCAGGCCGACTACACGAAGGGCTGAACAGTGATCTGTGGCGAACCCGAAAGCTGAAAGCTCAAAGCTGAAAGCTGAAAGCAGGAAGCTCAAATCAGCCGTCCATTTCGCCGGTGTTCCTGCCTGCCGGGAGGCAGGTTTCAGCTTTCCGTTTTCAGCTTTCAGCTTCTCCCGCCCGGTTGGCCATTCGGACACCTCTCAAGGCACGCTAGAGATGGTGGCTGATCAGCAGGACCAGGCAGTAGACGCCGACGGACAGGAGCATTACCGCGCAGGCCCCGGTGACGCTGCGGAAGAACCTGACCCCGATTCTGCCCGGCGCGAATCGCACCAGGAAGCTTAGCAGCAGGAACCAGGACATCTGCCCCGCGCCCGCGGCCACCAGGCCCCACGAGAAGGCCCGGCTGCCCATTGCCGGCTGCGCGCGGGCCAGCCAGGTGGCCGCCGCGCCCATCCAGTACGCCGGGGTGAACGGGTTGACGATGGTCAGGGCGAATCCCGTGCCCACGTCGCTCCAGAGATGATTGGGCGGGCGCTTGCGGAGCCGGCGGCGCGACCGGACCAGCCACCGGGCGTCCATGCGAACGGCCCGAACCAGGAATACCGCGCCTATCGGCAGCAGGATGACCGCGCACACACCGGCCAGCACGTCCTGAACCGATCGGCTGTGCAGGTAGCTGAGGATGTGCTGTCCGCCCCACAAGCCGAGGGCCAAGTATCCCATATCGACGATCGCCGAGCCGACGCCACAGGCGACCGTGTTGGCCCATCGGCCCATCGTGCCCCGGTGGATTGCGACCATGTTCACAGGCCCGACCGGGGCAGCCGCGAGGAACCCGAGCCAGTACACCCATGCCAGCAGGTACAGGTAGCTGTCGCTCATGCGGTCAGGCTCTCCGAGGCCAAGGGCACTGCGGGCGGCGAAAATCATCCGTGGCGCCGGGATTATGTGCTATGCCGACGCAGAATTACAGGATAAGCTACGTCGTCATGGGTGGCAATGGCTACCAGACCCTGGAGCACGGTCGGGGCCTGCCCTTAGTGATGCTTCACGGGATGATGGGCAAGCCGGAGAACTGGCAGGGGCTGTTTCCGCATCTCCCGCCTGACTGCCGCGCCATTGCGCTTCGGATCCCCTTCTTCCAGGAGGGCCTGGAGCTCAACAGTGTACCGGCGGTCACGGCGTACGCAGCCGGGTACCTGGACGTCTTGGGGGCGGATCGTGTGGTGCTGTGCGGCAACAGCCTGGGGGGGCACGTTGCGCTGGACCTGGCCCAGCAGATGTCCGGCCGGGTGTGCGGGCTTGTCCTTACCGGCTCCAGCGGGCTGTTCGAGCGATCCTTCGGCACCGTCACGCCGCACCCGTCGCGGAAATGGGTGTACGAGAAGATCCGGGAGATATTCTATTCCGCCCATCACGCGTCCGACGAGCTGGTGGACGAGGTGATCGAGATCATAGCGGTGCGACAGAACGTCCGCGCCCTCGTCAAGATCGCCAAGAGCGCCAAGCGGGACAACGTTGCCGACCGGTTGGGGCAGGTCCCGTGCCCGTCGCTGCTTCTGTGGGGCCGGCAGGACCAGATCACCCCGCCGGAGGTGGCCGGAGAGTTCTCGCGAGGCCTGGGCAACTGCGAGCTGGTGTGGGTGGACCGGTGCGGGCATGCCCCGATGATTGAGTACCCGCAGGTCTTCGCCGAGGCGGTCTCGCGCTGGTGGGCCCGGCACATCTGCGGGCGCGGTGCCCCCCAGGCCGACGGAGTGGCTAAGTGAGCCTGCTGGGCAGGGCCCTGTCGCGATACCTGAAGGGGATTGATCGATGGCTTGCCCGGGCGGCTGACGACCCGGCGGGGGCACAGGGGCGGGTTTTCCAGAAGCTCCTGCGGCGCGGACGGGACACCTGGTTCGGGCGGCAGCATGGCCTGGCGTCGGTCCGAACGCACGAGGACTTCGTCCGGGCGGTTCCAATCAGCGACTATGTCGGGCGGCTTGAGATGTTTCGGCGGATTCTCGGCGGCGAGCGGGACGTAAGCTGGCCCGGCCGGGCGCGGTTCTTCGCCCAGACCTCCGGCACGACCGCCGGCGACAAGTACATCCCGGTTACGCGCGAGATGGCGGCCTCCAACCGGCGAGCGGCGCTTGCCATGTTCGCCCTCTACCGCCGGTGGGGGGGCGGCAAGATCGAATCGCTGCTGGACGGGCAACTGCTGTTCCTTGGCGGGTCCACCTCTCTGAGCCGCACCGACAGCGGCGCCATGGTCGGCGATCTTTCCGGCATCGCCACGCGATCCATCCGGTGGCCGCTCAGCCGGCGCTACGAGCCCGGGGCCGCCCTTGCGCTGTTGGACACGTGGGAGCGGAAGGTGCAGGCCGTCGCCGAGCGCGTGGCCCATCGCGACGTCCGCTTCGTAACCGGCATGCCCAGTTGGGTGAAGATTCTCTTCGACCGTCTCTGCGAGCTGCGCGGGGTCAATCCGTGCGGCGGCATGAGCGAGATATGGCCGAACCTCCAGCTCTTCGTGCACGGCGGGGTCAATTTCGCGCCCTATCGGCCGAGCTTCCTGCCGTACTTCCGTCCGGACCACCGCCTGGACTTCCTTGAGGTGTACCCCGCCAGCGAGGGGTTCATCGCGATCCAGGCCGAGCCCGCCTCCCCCGGCATGGAGATGCTCATCGACAATGGTCTGTTCTACGAGTTCGTGCCGCTGAGCCAGTGGGGCAGCCCCCAGGCCCCGCGGCTGACGATCGAACAGGTTCAGCTCGACGTGCCGTACTCACTGGTGCTCAGCACGTGCGCGGGGCTGTGGGCGTACGACCTCGGCGACGTGGTCCGCTTCGTCAGCCTCTTGCCCCCGCGGATCGTCTTCGCCGGCCGAAACAAGCACTTCGTCAACGCCTTCGGTGAGAACGTCATAGGCGAGCACGTTTCTGCGGCGGTGGCAGCGGCGTCTGCCGCCACCGGCGCGCAGGTCGTGGAGTTCACCGTGGCCCCCATCTACTCCGGTGCGTCCCGGCGCGTGGGCGCGCATGAGTACGTCGTGGAGTTTAACTCCCCGCCGCGGGGGGGCATCGAGGCCTTCGCCGTTGCCATCGACGCCGAGCTCAAGCGGATCAACAACGACTACTCCGTCAAGCGGGCCGGTGACCTGGGCATGACGCCGCCGGAGATCACGGCCGTGCCGCAAGGCACCTTCTACCGGTGGATGAAGGCGCGGGGCAAGCTGGGCGGCCAGCACAAGGTGCCCCTCTGCGCAAACGACCGCGGATACGCCGACGACCTGCTACGACAGTCGTGAAGCGCCGTCGCGTGGAGTATGCCAGACGTGGACTTTCCCTGCCCACTCTTCCCGGGTCGTGTAGATATGAACAACCCGGCGCGGCGTCCCGTGCGCACGCCGCTTGCGGGGCATCCCGCCGCCCCGGTAAGATTGGCCCCGCCATGAGCGCTCGCGTTCGCCTGACCAAACGGAACGCCCTTGTAATCCTGATGGTTCTGTCGCTTGCGGCGGCGATCCTCGGCAAGGGCCTGACCGCGCGTCTGCGGCAGGTCGTGCACGTCTTCACCGCGCCTCTGGGAGACGGGGGTATGTACGTCGTGACCTCTCTGCGATCGGGGTCCGGCGAGCAGGCCGCCAGGAATCTCTCGCTTGCGGAAATCCAGCGCCTGATAGAGGAGAACCGGCGACTGCGTGAACAGTTGGTGGAGGCGGATAGGCGGATTGCGACCGAGGCGCAGTACCGGCGGGACGTGGCGGGAGACGTCCAGCGGATCCGCAGTTCGTTTTTTCCCAGCGGCGATATTGCCTGTGAGCTGATCCCGGCGCGGGTGGTCGCGGCGGACTCGATGCCCTACGGGCAGATGCGTGTGCTCAACCAGGGCGCCGCGTCAGGCGCTCGACGAGGCGCGGTTGTGGTGAGCCGGCTGCTGATGACGGATCGCTCCAAGGAGATGCCGCCCAAGCTGGCGGTGCTGACGGCGTCGGCCGTAGTCGGGAAGCTGGCTGCGGCGGGGGCGTTCACCTCGGAACTGCAACTCGTGACCGACCGCGGGTTTCACATGCCCGGCCGCATACTTCGCCGGATCGATCCGAATCGACCTCGGCGGATCAGCGTGCTGGCCCATGGTGCGGCCGCGGTCGAAACGCTCAGCGAGCGGAACAACAAGCCCATCCCGGTCCCGGCCAGCGGCGACGGCGCCGGGGGCATGGTCGTGACGGGAGTGCCGGCGTACGAGAACGTTCTGCCGGGCGACTGGCTGGTAACGACGGACGACGACCCGTACCTGCGGACGGAAGTCCGCGTCGGCACGGTCGAGAAGGTGACACCCGACCCGGACGACCAGCGCCTGGTGAGGCTGCGCGTTCGCCCGTTCGAGGACCTCGCCTCGCTGCGCAGAGTGTACATCCTCTACTGGAAGCCGCCCTGATGCGCTGGATTTCGTTCCTGATACTCGCGTATGTAGTGCTGCTGATCCAGACTACCTTGGTTCGGCTGGTTCACTTCACCGTGGCGTCGGCCGGCACGATCGCGCCGGACCTGTTGGCCATGGTGGCTGTGTTCGTGGCGATGCACGTTCGTAGCGGCGCGGACGTGATGCTTGCGGCTTGGGCTCTGGGTCTGGCGGCCGACCTTACGACTGGCGGCGGGCCCAACGCCCTGCCGGCCGTCGGGGTGATGCCCATCGCCTACGCGCTGGCCGCCGGAATGGTCTATCGCCTGCGAGAGGCGTTCTTCGCCGAGCGTGTTTCAACCAAGATCGTCCTGGCGCTGCTGTTCTGCCTGGTCGCGCACGGCATCTGGGTAACGGTGCAGTCGCTGCTGGCATGCCGGGCCATGACCTGGTCGGCCTACGGGCAGATGCTCGTCCAGGCGCTCGGGCTTTCGGCGTACACGGCGGCGCTCATGGCGCCCGCACACTGGGTATTGACCAGGCTGGGGGGCCTGTTCGTGGCCGCTCCAGCGGGAAGGGCTCGCAGATATCGCTGACAGTTGCACTGGCGGCCCGGCCGATGGGCCGACCGGGCGGGCGTGTGTTCGACAGATGTACAAGACTCGCGTCAAAATCTTCCTCGGCATCATTACCGGCGTCATTACGCTGCTGCTGTGCCGGATCGCGCACCTTCAGCTCGTCCGGGGCGAGCAGTACCGCAGGGACTACGAACAGTCGATTCGCGACATCCGCCTGCTGCCGGCTGCCCGCGGGCAGATCACCGATCGTCTCGGCCGCATCCTTGCCGTTGATCTGCCCTGCAAGGACTTCTGCCTGGACTACCGGTTTATCACCAAGGACCCGCGGTGGGTGGACCGCCAGGTCGCGCTGATCCGCCGGCAGAAGGGCGTCAGCCAGACGGAGGCCGAGCAGCTCTACCGGCAGCGCGAGGCCTGCACGTGGCGTCTGGCAAACCAACTGGCCCAGGAGTGCGGCAGCGACCTGGTCCAGACCGTCGGGCAGATCGTCGAGCGGGTTCAGCGGATCGGCCAGGCTGCCAGGCAACGCGCCGGCTCGGACGCCCTGCGGATTCGCGAAGAGCAGCAGGCCCATGCCGTCGTGCGGGCGCTTCCGGACGAGCGGGCGGTGTTCGCGGCCGAGGACGTCCAGGCCGGCAGGACCGTCGGCGCGACCGTTCGACCCAGCCATAGGCGCTACTACCCCTACGGCGAACTGGCCTGCCACGTGGTCGGCGTCACGGCGCCGGTGACCGCCCAGGACTTAGCCAACCCGATCGTGCCGGCCGAACAGGCCGACTGGCTGACGCGCAAGCGCATCAACTACGAGCCGGACGACACCAAGGGCATCAGCGGCGTGGAGAAGATGTCCGAGTCGATGCTCCGCGGGCGGCGCGGCTATCGCCTGCTGGAGAGCGGCCGGGCCACCCCGCTGGTGCTCGAAAGCGCCCCGGCGGAGGCCGGCGACGACATGCATCTGACGCTGGACCTGGCGCTTCAGCAGCCGCTTACGGAGCAGCTCCGCGCCACAGGACACAACGGGGCCGTCGTCGTGCTGTCCGTGCCGCGCGGCGAGGTGCTGGCGATGGTATCGGTCCCCACGTACGACCTCAACCGATACCGCGAGGAGTCCGGCCGCCTGTTTGCCGACGAGGTTGACCTGCCGCTGTACAACCGCGCGGTGATGAGTCTGTATCCGCCGGGCTCGACGGCCAAGCTGGTAGCCGCCATAGCGGCCCTGTCCACGGGCAAGATCACGCCGCACAGCACGTTTCACTGCCACGGGTGCCTGTTCCCGGGCGAGCCCTGGCATTGGCGCTGCACTGGTGCGCACGGCGCGGTGAGCCTGCACCGCGGCATCATGAAAAGCTGCAACGTGTACTTCTACGAGCTGGGAAACCTCATGGGTCCGCTGAGGCTGTGCGAGTGGCATCGGATGTTCGGCGTGCACGAGCTGCCGGGCACCGGCCTGCCGGCCGAACGGGCCGGGTTCGTTCCAACGCAGGAGTGGGTGCTCCGCACGGAAAGGCGTCGTTTTTCCGTCGGCGACGCTCGCCAGATGGCCATCGGGCAGGGCCCGCTGCTGGTGACGCCCATGCACATGGCCAACCTTGTCGCCACCATCGCCCGAAACGGCCGCATGGTTCAGCCCCGGTTGGTCCTGGAGGACGACCGCCAGCGCGTCGTCCGCGACCTTCCCATAGCCGACGGCCATCTGCGGGAAGTCCGGCGCGGCATGGAGAGCGTGGTGCACGAGCGAGGCGGCACCGGCTACAGGGTCTTTCACCAGCCCGGCACCCAGTCGCCGGCCGTCAGGCTCTGCGGCAAGACCGGAACGGCGCAGGCCTCCAGGCAGTGGGTAGACCGCAACCGCGACGGGCGTGTGGACCCCGGCGAGATCGTCCGGGAGGGCGACATGGCGTGGTTCGTGGGCTTCGCGCCCGCGGACGACCCGCAGATCGCCTTCGCGGTGGTGATCGAGTACGTGACCGCCGGCGGCGGTGCATCCAACGCCGGGCCGGTGGCCCGCGAGCTCATCCGCCTGTGCGGCGAGCTGGGCTACCTTCAGAACAACTAGGCCCCCACCCGGGCCAGACAAGCAGCCATGCTGGAGCAGATAAAGCAATACCTTCGATTCACGAGCTGGCCGATCATCACCGCGATGATCGCGCTGATGGTGATCGGTGTGCTGGCCATTCGCGTCTCGGAGCGCGGCGACCAGACGATGTACGGGTTCACCGTCAAGCAGGTTCGCTATGCGGCCGTGGGCCTGGCGGTCTTCGTGGCGGCCACCGTAGTGCCGTACCATCGCTTCGGTCGGTGGGCGTATCCGCTGATGGGCCTGACGATCGGCCTGCTGGTGCTGGTGCTGTTCCTGCCGCCCATCCGGCACAGCCATCGGTGGATCGATCTGAGGTTCCTCAAGGTCCAGCCGTCGGAGGTCGCCAAGCTGGCGTTCATACTCGTGTTGGCCTGGTACCTGCGAAGCGGCGACAACTACCGCAGGCTGGTTGGTCTGCTGGTGCCGTTCGCAATTGCGCTGGTGCCGATGGGCCTGATCCTCAGGGAGCCGGACCTGGGCACCAGCCTGCTGTTCCTGCCGACGCTGCTGATCATGCTTTTCATGGCCGGCGCAAAGATCCGGCACCTGGCGGGGGTCGTCGCCATCGCAGCGGTGGTTGTCCTGCTACCCGTGCCGCGGCGGATCCCGTCGGACACGACTCGCGCGGAGCTGGCCGACCGCCGCGCGATGGCGTACTGGCACACGGAGAGGTACGTCGTCTCGCCCCTGCCGCTGGCCATCATGAAGTCCCACCAGGTTGACAGGATTGACGGCTGGCTGCGACAGGGCAACCCCGCCGTGAGGATGGGCAAGGGCTACCAGCTCCACCAGTCCAAGATGATCTTCGGCGCCGGGGGGCTCACCGGGCGCGGCGACTGGTATGACGCCGACACCTTCTTCCGCATGCTGCCGGACGACCATACCGACTTCATCTTCAGCGTGGTGGGGGGGCAGTGGGGGTTCGTAGGGTGCCTGGCTGTGCTGTTTCTGTACGCGGTCATATTTGTGTTCGGGGTCGAGATCGCGTCGATCACGCACGATGCATTCGGCCGATTGCTGGCCGTCGGCGTGCTGGCGCTGCTGTTCACCCAACTGGTCATCAACATCGGCATGACCATGGGCCTGATGCCGATTACGGGCATGACGCTGCCGCTGGTGAGCTACGGCGGATCGTCGCTGGTGGTGAACTGCGCGGCCCTGGGGTTGCTCGTTAACGTCGGCCAGCGGCGGCCGATACTGCTGGGCAAGAGGCCCTTTGAGTACGGCGACCGCGCCCCCAAGCCCCCTGCGCCGTTCGGCCCCCTGGGCCACAGCGGCGCCCGTCCGGTTACGAGATGAAGTGGCAGTAGTAGGCGAACCAGATGAACGACAGCACCGTGTACACCGCGGCCAGACCCCAGCAGCCGACTTCCGTGATTCGGCGCCGCCGGAAGGCCAGGAACACAAGCGATGCCGTCAGCAGCATGCCCAGCTTGAAGAACGACAGCATCTCGGGGCTGTGCAGGTACAGGCGGGCGAGGGGGTTGAGTTCCTCGAACCCGCCGACCTTCAGGGCGGCCATGGTGAAGAACAGGTCGAAGATGTTCAGCATCCAGATCCAGACCAGGATCAGCAGGACCCGGCGCACCCTCCGGGCGGTGGCGTCGCCGCGACGCCTTCGGATGGCCTCTGCCACGGCGCGGAACGACCGTCCCAGCCGGCTGGCCGTCGAGCGCATGGATGCGTGTGCGGTGGAGGCTTCCTGCATCAGTTGACGAATCGGCACGATAACCGCCGTCCTTGACTACTGAAAGATGACGAACCAGAAGCAGCCGATTCCGATCTCCCCCGCGCGGCCGCTGCCCGCCGAGCGACTGCCGCAACGGCTGGAGCTGGAGCTACCGGACGGGTATCGGACCGCCGTCTATGCCCACGCGCTGGCCGAGGCCGACCGTCTGCCCGTCCTGTACGTTCACGGCATACAGTCGCATCCGGGATGGTTCATGGGCTCGGCGGCCGCCCTGGCCTCGCGCGGACACGCCGTCTTTCAGGTCACGCGCCGCGGCAGCGGCGAGAACGAGACCGACCGCGGACACGCCGACAGCGCCGGGCAACTGCTGGACGACGTGGGGGCTGCCTGCGGGTTCGTGCTGGGCCGTACGGGCTGCCGCAGGCTGCACCTGCTCGGCGTCAGTTGGGGCGGCAAGCTTCTGGCGGCGTACGCGGCCTCGGCGCGGGATCAGCAGGCAGTCGCGTCGCTGACGATGGTGGCCCCCGGCATCGCGCCGAGGGTGGACCTGCCCGCGGCGAGAAAGCTGTCGGTCTGTCTGTCTGCGATGGTGGCCCCCAGGCGGCGGTTCGGCATTCCCCTCAACGACCCGCAGCTATTCACCGACAACGAGGCGATGCGGGAGTACCTGCGGAAGGACCGCTTCGCGCTGCATCGTGCAACGGCGCGACTCCTGCTGGCCAGCCACCGGCTGGACGTTGTGCTGCGCAGGGCCTCGCGCGGGGCCGTCGGCGTGCCGACGTCGCTCCTGCTGGCGGAGAAGGATCGCATCATAGACAACGCGGCCACGCGGCAGGTGGTCGAGCGCCTGACAGCCGGGCGGTGCGTTGCGAGAGAGCTGCCCGGCTGCCACGTCCTGGAGTTCGAGCCGGACCCGCATGGCCTGTACGCCGCCCTGGCGGATGCGATGGCGGACGCCGAAATGCAATAACTACCCTGCGGCGCTTGCGGTTTCGCCGACCACGACGGATCACGAACTCCCCGCTCCGCGAGTATATGTGGTGTCGCGCCAAACCACCTTCGCGCCGCGCCCCAGCTTGCCGAATGAGCCGGCCAGGGCGATCAGCGTCACGATGCACCCCAGCAGGTATGTCCAGGCCAGGTCGGCCCGCGCCCCGATCAGTCGGCGGAAGCGCCACACCACGCTGACCTGCACGGCCACGGTGACCGCACCGGCGACGCCGCAGGCCCACCACCAGCCCGTCGGCTGGACTGCGGCCCCGGCCAGCGCCAAGCCCGCCGCCGCGCCCAGGTACGGCAGCGGGCCCATGACGAGCATCAGCGCGAACGAGGCGGCCAGCCGCCCGGCCGTGCCGAACGTGCCGTAGAAGATGCGGCTCCAGCCGCGAACGATCTCACGCAGCGACGTGTACATCCGCACGAGGTACAGCCCGCTGCTCCGCACCACGCGCAGGCTCAGCCCAGCCCGTTTGAGAAGGGCCGCCATGTGCATGTCCTCGTTCACCTGGTCCCTGACGGCCTGGTGTGTGCCGACGGCCTCGTAGGCCGAACGCTTGATGAGGATGAACGCCCCATTGGCGTAGGCGGTTCGCTTGCGGGGGTCGTTGACGCGGTCGGGGAGGAACCAGATCATCATCACCCCGCCGCACACCGGCTGCACGACGTTTTCCCAGAAGCCGCGCATCTCCAGCACCGGCAGGACGCTGAGCATGTCGGCCCCGTTGTCGAGGGCATACTGCATGGCCGCCGACAGCGTGCGCGTTGAGGTCTGCCGGCAGTCGGCGTCGATCATGCAGATCCACTCGGAGTCCGTCGAGGCGATGCCGGTCTGCATGGCGTTGTTCTTGCCGCACCAGCCGTCGGGCAGGTGCTCGATGTTGACCAGCCTGACGCGGGCGTCCTCGCGGGCGATGCGCTCGACGATCTGCGGCGTCTGGTCGCTGCTGCGGTCGTTGCAGACGATAAGCTCGAAGTTCGAGTAGTCCTGGTTCAGCATCGTCCGCAGGCACGTCTCGATGTTGTCGGCTTCATCCTTCGCCGCCACGAACACGCTGATGCGCGGCGCGGGCGCAGGCGGCCCCGGATACTGCTCCGTGAGGACGAACGCCCGCCGGCGCTCGCGCCAGAGCATGATGTGCCGGGAGGCCCAGATCAGGCCGACGCAGCCCGTCAGTATCGCGATCACGACGGCCAGGATGTGCACGCATTCTCCTCCGCCGGCGGGGGCCGGCCCCGGGCCGTGTCCGCCTGCTACGGTTGGTCGTCCGCGAGGCCGCGGCCGGCGCCATGCTGTGACTTGTGAAGGTTCAGTGTGACCTCGACCTCGCCGACGGGCAGGTCCAGCTTCCGGGCGATGTCCATGGGCTCGAGGCCCTGAAAGCTCAACCGGAAGATCTGGTCGCGCTGCCTTTCCAGCGGCAGGTCGGGCGTGAGCCCGTCGCCCTGTACGTCCAAGCCGGTCGCCAGTGGGTCCAGGCGCGCGGTCAGCCGCTCGGCCCGGTCGAGCAACTCGCGCAACCGGTCGGTGCGTGCCTTCAGGCGGCGCTCGATCCGGCGGGCAAGCCGGTTCAGCCGTCGCAGTTGCCCGGGCGCCCGGCGTGCGGCGAGCTGGGCCGAGCGGCCGCGGTCGGCTGCGCCTGTCCTTCGCAGGACCACCAGCAGCGCAAGCGCCAGTATGCCCGCCGCCGCCAGCAGGCTCGCGCCGATCAGCAGCATGTGCTCGGGCCTCATGATCTGTCCTTGTGAGTAGCCTGCACCGCGGCTCGCATTACCTCGCGGAGGCTCACGTGATGCGACTGGGCCGCCGTGAGGCAGTCCGAGTATTCCGGGGCGGCTGTGATCTCCTCGTCGGCGAGGCTGCCGACCTTGACGCGAATCGGGCCGTAGGGCGTCTGGACCGTCTCGTGGCGGCGGCGGAGCTTGCTGCGACGGCACAGTCGCCGCCGCACGCCGAAGGTCGTGGTCTGCGTAAAAAGCATCCTCTCGATCCCGGGCGCGTCACACGGGTCGCACAGCGCGCACAGCATGTACGCCGGCCGAGACTTCTTCATTACGATGGGCGCCGCCCAGGCGTCCAGCGCCCCGCCGGTCAGCAGCGACTCGATCGCGGCGCCGACGATCTCGCCGGTGCAATCGTCCAGGTTGCACGACAGCTCCACGACCGTGTCGGCGTCGCCATCGCCGCTCGGCCGGCCCAGGCAGACCCGCAGCAGGTTCGGCATCTCGCCTTCGGTCCTGGTTCCGGCGCCGTAGCCGACGGCGGAGACCTCCATCGCCGGCATCGGCCCGTAGGACTCGCTCAGCGTCGTGAGGATGGCCGCCCCCGTGGGAGTGAGCGCCTCGGCTTGGAGGCTGCTCTCGACGGTCTGTGCACCGACGAGCAGTTCTGCCGTCGCGGGGGCCGGCACGGGCAGCAGGCCATGCTGCGCCCGGACGACCCCCTTGCCTACCGGCAGTGGCGAGCAGATCACCCGGTCCACCCCGAGCATCTCCAACGCCAGGCACGATCCGACTATGTCCATGATGCTGTCGATCGCGCCGACCTCGTGGAAGTGCACCCGCTCCACGTCGATGTTGTGGACCTTGGCCTCGGCGCGGCCCAGCCGCGTGAATATGTCCCTGGCTCGCTTGGCTGCCCGCGGCGGGTAGCCGGCGGCGTCGATCATGGAAAGGATGTCGCTGAGTCCCCGCTGCGGCTGGTCGGCCGGGCCGGCGTTGACCGTGAACTTCGTGCCGACAAGCCCGCTGCGGTTGACCCGCTCGGCCGAGACCTCGCAGCCGGGCGCCTGGAGTCTGGCGAGCTGGTCTTTCAACGCGGCCGCGTCGGCTCCCGCGTCGAGAAGCGCGCCGATGACCATGTCGCCCGCGGCCCCGGCGAAGCAGTCGAAGTACGCCAACGTCCGGGCAGCCACGTTGGATCGCATTGCTCCAGCGTCGGCCTTGCCTTCGGCCTCGCTCATCGCTCTTGCTCCGATTGAAATCCGATCCGTTTCCTCGGCGTCTCAGGCGGGGGTTCCATGAGTTGCCGTATTGCATCGACCAGGACCATGATCTGTCGGTCGTGCTTGCCCACCTGCCGCTCCAGCTTGTCCAGCTTCGCCGCCAACTCCCTGTGCCCGGCCAGCATGCGCCGCAGCCGTACAAACGCCCGAACCACGTACACACTCACCTTCACCGCCCGCGGTGAGTTCAGCATACTTGCCGCCATGATCGCCCCGTGCTCCGTGAAGGCACGGGGGCGATACTTGATATTCCTTCCCCTTCTCAAGGTCACAGTTTGTGACCTTGAACCGGGGACACCGTCTTGCCCGTCCAAGGTCACAGATTGTGACCTCAAAGCCTTCGCTTCCTCCCACGTAAGCTGGAACATGAAATCATCGGGGAAACGGTCGATGTTCCGTTTAACGGCTTGATTGAGCACCTTGGTTTTCAGCCCGTAGAGTTCCGCCAAGTCAGTGTCGAGGATGACCTTCTCCCCTCGGATGAGCAGGATGCTCTGCTCAATCTTCCCGATTGGCATAGTGGGCCGTCTGCCGGTCTTCGAAAAGGCCTTCCTAGAGGTAGTCACGTGTTGTGACCGCTGCCGCTTGCTCATTCCCAGCCCCTCTGCCTTGAGGTCGCAGATTGCAGCCTCAGACTGCCCGCCCCGGATGCCTCCAGCAACGTGGACGTATCGCAGCCGGGCGCCTGGAGTCTGGCGAGCTGGTCTTTCAGCGCGGCCGCGTCGGCCCCCGCGTCGAGGAGCGCGCCGATGACCATGTCGCCCGCGGCCCCGGCGAAGCAGTCGAAGTACGCCATGGTCATCGCGACGGCCCTTCCTGCGGCTTCATCGCGGCAGTGTAGGGCCGGCGCGTACCGATTGCAAGAAACCCACCGGGCCTGGATCGGGGCGGCCCACGACAGGCAGAGCCGGGGGTGTCGGGGCCGATAGAAGGCTTGCGTAACCATAGCGATGTGAGACAATCAGACAGCAGAGGCTCACGATGGTCGTGAGCAGAAAGCTGATCGGGAATCCCGGTTCAGTAGCGATCGAACAGGAGCCAGCATCATGAAGAACGCGAATCGATTGATCGGCGCGATTGTGAGCTGTGTGATTCTGATTGGTGAGGGCCAGGTCCTTGCTCAGGATTGGCCTCAGTGGCGAGGGCCCAATCGTGATGGGAAGGTAACCGGGTTCACGGCGCCCCAGGTCTGGCCGAAGGCTTTGACCCAGAAGTGGAAAGTGACGGTGGGTTCGGGCGATTCGACGCCCGCCCTGGTGGGGGACAAGCTCTACGTCTTTGCGCGCCAGGGTGAGGATGAGGTCACCCTGTGCCTGGACGCGAACAGCGGAAAGGAACTGTGGCGGGACAAGTATGCCGCCCAGGCCGTGACTGGGGCGGCCCGCCGGCACCCCGGGCCCCGCAGCTCGCCTGCGGTGGCGGATGGGAAGGTCGTCACGCTGGGCGTTGGTGGGATTCTCTCCTGCCTGGACGCCGCCACCAGCAAGGTCGTGTGGCGCAAGGACGAGTTCCCCAAGGTCGTGCCCCAGTTCTTCACGGGCATGTCGCCTATCATCGTGGACGGGATGGCCATCGCGCATCTCGGCGGGCAGGGCAATGGCGCGATCATGGCGTTCGACCTGGCCACCGGCAACCAGAAGTGGAAATGGGCCGGCGAAGGCCCGGCGTACGCCTCGCCCGCCCTTATGACGGTGGAAGGCGTGAAGCAGCTCGTCACGCTGGCGGAGAAAAGCGTCGTGGGCGTCGCCCTGGCCGATGGTAAGCTCCTGTGGCAGATCCCCTTCGCGCCCCAAAGAAGGGCCTACAGCGCCGCCACGCCGATCGTCGATGGGCAAACGGTGATCTGCACGGGGGCGGGTCGGGGCACCAAAGCCGTGAAGGTTGAGAAGCAAGGCGATGGCTTTGCCACCAAAGAGCTTTGGAGCAACACCGAAGTTGCCACGCAATTCAACACGCCGGTGCTCAAGGACGGCCTGCTCTTCGGCCTGACCGACCGCGGCAACCTCTTCTGCGTGAACGCCAAGACCGGCAAGACGGCTTGGACCGACAAGACTCAGCGCGGCCGCGGCGGTTTCGCGGCCATTCTCGACGCCGGCTCGGTCATCCTGGCTTTGCCCGGCAACTCCGAACTGATCGCCTTCAAGCCCGTCGAGAAGGAATACACGGAGCTGGCCCGGATCAAGGTCGCTGACACGCCGACGTACGCGCACCCGGTGATTGCGGGAAAAAGAGTTTTCGTGAAGGACCAAGAGGCCTTGACGATGTGGACGTTGGAGTGACCCGTACGCCCGCGGTCATCGATTGTCGAACCCGCGCGTGGCGAGCAGCGGCCGTCGTCTGCGGGCTTCACTAGCAGGGGTGGACCGGTTGGCCCCGGCCCGGTGGCAATCGTAGGTTTCACTTGCGCAGTGTCTGCGTGCCGCGCGGTGCCGCCGGTGGACATCAGGCGCGGCCGAGAACTCGTCGAGCCAGGGCAGACTGGCCGGATCGGTTAGGCCTCTATTGCGGCACTGGCCTCAGCCGGCCTTAGTCGCGCACGGCGACCGTCCTGGCGGAACCCGCCGGACACAAGGCAGGTTCTTCCCGGGGCTGGCGGAGCCCCGCGGGAGCAGCTCCTCGAATACCGGATTCCTCCCATGGCAGCCGCCCGAGGCGGCCCTCTGCGGCAACTGAGTCCCCATCGATTCTTTCGGAAGCGGATGCAGACAGGCCCGGTCTGCCATAGCGGAGTGACACCATGCAGACTATCGCAATCGTGAACGAAAAAGGGGGCACCGCCAAGACCAGCACCGCGGTGAATCTCGCCGCCGCCCTGGGGCAAATGGGTAAGGAAGTGCTGCTGGTCGATCTGGACGGCCAGGCAGCCGCGTCCAGGTGGCTCGGATGCGAAGAGGACCACCGGCTGGCCGACGCGATCCTCGCCGGCGGGGGGCTGAAACCCCTGGAACACGTGATCCCGGGAGTGTCGCTCGCGCCGGCCAGCGGCAAGCTCGACTCGGTGGCGCACAATCTCCGACCCACGCAGGGCGGCCGGCTCCACAGGGTTATCGGCGAACTGGAGGGCCGGTACAGCCATGTCTTGATCGATTGCCCGCCCAGTCTGGGCAACCGCCTGATCGGCAACGCCTTGCTGGCCGCAACGCACGCAATCGCGCCCGTGGAGCCGTCGGTTCTGGCGCTGGACGGCCTGCGGATCCTGCTGACAATGCTGGAGGACATCCGAGATGGATTCGACCACCCCATCGATCTGATCGGCGTGGTGGTTTGTCGATATGAGCCGAGAACCCGGTTGAGCCGGCTGGTCCTGAGCGAGTTGAGACAGATCATGAGTGGCCGGGTGTTTCGGACCGTCATCCGCGAGACCATACGGATGCAGGAGTGTCCTGCCAGCGGCAAGAGCATCATGGAGTACGCGCCCGGCTGCGCGGCGGCCAGGGACTACCTGGCCCTGGCGGAGGAGCTGCTGAGCGGCCAGGCAAGAGGCGACCACGGCGTCGAGATGCTCGCCGACTTGGCCGCTGACCACGAACTAACGCCGAGCGACAAGCTCACCGTTCTGGGCTTCCGGGAACGGGTAGCGGCCCTGCTGGGGTCCCCGGCGCGGAAGCCCTCGGGCACTGCGCGGCAAGCCGCCGCCGGCCCCTCCACCTCGGCGGGGGCACCTGCACCGTCTGTCCCTGCTGCGGAACCCAGAGCCGATTCAGCCACCGCTGTTCCCATCTCGCCGGCCCCGGGCGTGACCGAGGCGCAGGCACCCCCGGTGGCCGTTGCCTCTGCAGTCCCGTCGCCGGACGAGACAGAGGCGCTCAGCGATGTGGCCGTGCCGGCGCCGGTTCCGCTGGCCCACGCTGAGGCCTTGGCAGGCGGGCATTTCGGTGAGGGTCGCGCGGCCGCACCGTGGGAGGAGCTCGGGCGAGCCCTGCCGAACGGAGGGCCCGGGCCGCAGCCGTTCCCTGGCGTTGAGGAGGACGCGCAGGCAAACGACTGGGGCAGCTCAACGCCTTGGACGAGCCGTTGCCGACGAAGGGCGCGACGACGGCTGATCGCGGCGGCCGCAACAACGTTGTCTGCCGCCGCGCTGCTGGCGCTGGCGTGGGGAGGGTGGCTCCTGTTGGCCCGCTTGAAGCCTGCCCCTCAGTCGGCTGTGGCCTCCGAGGCGGCGGCCTCTGTGGAGGTCGCCGTCAGCGCGCCCGAGCCCCCCGCCGACCTGCGCCCGGCGGTGACTGACGAACCCACGGCCGACACGCCGTCAGCCCTGCCGTCACCGGCCGAGGGATCGGAGTTCGATTCCTGGCTTGGGCAGTGCCAACCGGAGGAGTCTGAGCCGGCATCCGAGATCGAGTGGATGTCGCAAACCCCAGAGGTGTCCATCGCCCCGACATACTCGACCGCGCAGCAACCGCCCCGCATCGGCGAGGCGGCCCCGGCCGCAGGCGCCGCGCAACAGCCTGTCCGTCCCGAAGGGCCGACGCCGGTGAAGGCAGATAAAGACAGGGCAGTCCACAGCGTTCGATACAGAGAAAGCCCGCCCGGCTTCGAGCTGTCAGGGATTCTCGGCGGGCCGGCGGGCAACTGGGCGATCATCAACGGCAAGATGGTCGGCGTCGGCCACACCGTCAACGGGGCAAGGGTGGTTCGGATTGGCCCGGACACGGCTGAGATGGAGCTGAACGGCGAGCGCTTCATGCTCGGGGTGGGCTCGCAGCCCGTCCGTTCTGAGAAGGTCCCGGCCACCCAGCCGGCAGGCGACCGCGCCCAGGGCGACGACCTCAAGGAGGGTCCGGAGCCATGACCCCCAGCCCGACGGCAGAGCTCTCCGTGGATGAACGATACCGGCAGCCGACCGCAACGGACGAAGGAACACCACGATGCTGACGAGCCCCGTGGCAGAACGACCGAGATCCCTGCTTGGCGCCGGCGGCCCCGCCTTCCCTCCAAGCAGAGCCGCCGGCACCAGCTACAACGCCTCGCGGCTGGGGTTGGCCCCGCCGGTGCGGGACGTGCGACAATCGTCGCAGTCAGAAGGCAGGGCGGAATACGTGAAGAAGACCTTCAGGATGCCTCGGGAGCTGCACGGCCGTTTGAGGGCTTACGCTCTGGCCACCCACCAGTTTCAGTACGCTCTGATCTGCGAGGCAGTCCTTAGTCTGCTCCGTCAGACGATGGCGCCCGAAGACGGCGTGCCGGAGGCCGGGGCGTCGCAGTCCGCCGATCATCCCGAGGATGCGAGTTCGTCACAGGCTCCCGCGCGAATGGACCAACCCCGCGTACTCACGGCCTGGCGAAATCGACTGACGCCTATCCTTCTGCCCCTGCGCGCAGTACGAGCCATGTTGCTGCGCCTGCGGCCGTGGCGGCCGGCGCGATCGGGAAGATAGGAACCGCACTCTCGGGATCATCAATGCCCCTCGGCTTCCACTCGCCGGGCTTGTCTGCCCGAAGCGACGACGGTTGCGGACGTGAGTACCCGCCCAGGGCTGACTGCGTATGTGTCGCCGCCCGCCAGGCCCTGCGGGACGGGGAGCCGCGATGGAGCGTCGCCGCGGTCCTGCCTCTATCGTTGCTGCGCCTGCTCGTCCGGCCCCCCAGCTCCTGCGTCCGCAAGTGGCAGGGCGCCGTGCCCGTGGGCCCGCTCGCGGACCAGGCAGTACAGGACCGGCACGACTAGCATGGTGAGGACCTCGATGGCCATCCCGCCGAAGCAGGGGATCGCCATCGGCACCATGATGTCGCTGCCGCGCCCGTGGCTGGTTATCACGGGCAGCAGGGCGAGGATTGTGGTGGCCGTCGTCATCAGGCATGCCCGCACGCGCCGTGTGCCCGCGCGTACGACGGCCTGGCGGATCTCCCCCACGCTGTCGGGCCTTCGCCGGCGGAAGCTCTGCTCCAGGTAGGTGCCCATCACCACGCCGTCGTCGGTGGCGATGCCGAACAGGGCCAGGAACCCCACCCAGATGGCCGTGGAGAGGTTGACCCCGTGGACCTGGAACAGGTCCCGCATCGACGCTCCGAACACGTCGAAGTCCAGGAACCAGCTTCGGCCATACAGCCACAGCAGCGCGAACCCGCCGGAGAATGCCACCGCCACGCCCGTGAAGATCAGCGCCGCAGTCGTCGCCGAGCGGAACTGGAGGTACAGGATCAGGAAGATCAGCGCCAGCGCCACCGGCACCAGGATGCGCAGTCGCTGGTTGGCCTTCTGCTCGCTTCGAAACGATCCGTCCAGCCAGTAGGTCGCGCCCTTGGGCAGCCGAAGTGCCCCGGAGGTCGCCTGGCGATCGAGGTAGTCCTTGACCTGCCGGGCTGCGTCCACCTCCGCGAGGCCCGGCGCGGTGTCGAACGTCACGTAGGCGACCTTGAAGGCGTCCTCGCTCTTGATGCTCTGCGGGCCGTGTACGTACTGGAACGACGCCAGCTCGGTCAGCGGCACCTGCTCGCCGGTTGCGCCGGGGATGAGGATGCGCTCCATGGCCTCGATGTCGCCGCGGAGCTCGCGGGGGTATCGCACGCGGACGGCGTGACGCTGGCGCCCCTCCACGGTGGTGGTGATCCGCGTGCCGCCGATGGCGGTCTGCACCACGTCCAGGACGTCCTTGGGGTTCAGCCCGTATCGCCGCATTGCGGCGCGGGCCTTCTCGGAGGTGGCGTCCACGACCAGGTACGGTTTGCCGATTACCCGGTCCACGTTGATGGTCTCGGGGCGGACGCCGGGCGCGCGGGCCAGGGCATCGCCGATGCGGTCGGCCGACCGCTCCAGGTCCTCCAGCGTCTCGGCCCGGACCTTTACTCCGATCCGGGCGGTCATGCCGGTCTGGAGCATCACCAGGCGGGTCTCAATCGGCTGGAGTTTCGGGGCTACGGTCGCGCCAGGGGTCTTGGCGGCCTGGACGATCTCGTCCCAGATGTCGTTGGGCGTTCGGATGTGGTCCCGCCACTGGCGAACCAGCCTGTCACCTTCGCGGCGGTACTCCGGCTTGTAGGTGATGACGGTCTCGATCATCGTCAGCGGCGCCGGGTCGATGGCCGAGTCGGCCCGGCCGATCTTGCCCACGACGGTCTGGACCTCGGGAATCGCACGGATGGCCTGGTCCTGTTCGGACAGCGTCTGAAGGGCCGACGCGATCGAGCCGTGCACGCTGATTGTGGGCATCCAGAGGAAGCCGCCCTCGTCGAGGGGGGGCATGAACTCGCGGCCGAGGCCGGGAAAAGCCTCCGTCCCCCAGGTCCAAAGGTTCGTTCTCTGCAAGGCCTCCGCGGTCCGCGTTGCGCGGGCGGGCGGGCCGGCGATCGTATCGAAGCCAACCCAGATCAGCAGCGCCGCCACCAGCAGCACCGCCGGCAGCGAGAGGAACAGCGCTTTGTGCCGCAGGCACCACGCCAGAATCGTCGGATAGCCCCACTGGAACAGCCGGAACAGCAGCACCAACCCGCAGATCAGGACGGCCACGAAGACAAGGTTGCGCGCGAAACCGCCCATGACCCACCATCGTCCTGGGCCGAGGGGCAGCCAATACCGCGTCAGGATCACCAGCGCCGCGGCCACCGTGGCCGTATACAGGCAGACCCGAACGATCCGCCTGAAACGCGTGGGCGCCGCGCCCGCCCCGGGTCTTCGGCGCCGGAACATCAGCCAGGCCGCCGCCGGAAGGATGACCAGCGCGACGAAGATCGCGCCGGCCAGCGCGAACGTCTTGGTGAAGGCCAGCGGACGGAAGAGCTTGCCCGCCTTGCCGGCCAGCGCGAAGACCGGCAGGAAGCCGATGATGGTCGTAAGGACGGCCGCGAGGATAGCCCCGCCGACCTCGCTCGCGGCGCGGTGGATGATCTCCAGACGAGGTACGCCCGGGCCGGCCTCGTCCATGTGTCGAAGCACGTTCTCGCACAGCACGATGCCCATGTCCACGATCGTGCCGATGGCGATGGCGATGCCCGACAGGGCCACGATGTTCGCGTCCACGCCGAAGAGCCTCATGGCGATGAACGTCATTGCCACCGCCAGCGGCAGCATTGCGCCGATCAGCACGCTGCTTCGCAGGTGCAGCACCATCAGCACGACCACGATGAACGTCACGAGCATCTCGTTCCGCAGGGCCTCCTCCAGCGTGCCGAGGGTCTGGAGGATCAGCCCCGTGCGGTCGTAGAACGGCACGACGGTCACCTGGGAGACCGTTGCCCACGCCGGCCAGTCCGCGCGCGGCGTGCCCTCCAGGTGCGCCAGCCAGGCCGGCTGGTTCAGCCGTTGGCCGTCGTACGCCGAGAACCCGTGGGCTTCGGCGAACGCCCGGACGTCCTCGCGCGTGGCCTTGCCGGAGTCGATGAGTACCTTTCGATCCAGCCCGGCTGAGATCTGCGCGATCTTGTCCTTGATCGCAGAGATGACCTTCAGGGGGTTGGCCCCGAACCGCGCTACGACAACGCCCCCGACGGCCTCGGCCCCCTCCTTGTCCAGCGCGCCGCGGCGCGGGGCCGGGCCCAGCTCCACGCTGGCCACCTGTTCCAGATGGATCGGCACGTTGTCCACCACCTTCACCACGGCCTGCTGAAGGTCCTCGACGCGCTTGATGAAGCCGATGCCGCGGACGAAGTACTCCACCTGGTTCAGCTCAACGGTCTTGGCGCTGACGTCGATGTTCGACCGCTCGACGGCGCGGTAGACGTCCTGGAGCGTCACGCCGTAGTGCCGCATCGCGTCCGGGTCGACGTCGACCTGGTACTCCCGCACGAACCCGCCGATGGAGGCCACCTCGCTGACCCCCCCGGCCGACGCCAAACCGTACCGGACGTACCAGTCCTGGATGGCGCGGAGCTCCTCGAGGTCCCAGCCCCCGGTCAGCCGGCCGTCCGGGTCTCGCCCCTCAAGCGTGTACCAGAACACCTGCCCCAGGGCCGTGGCGTCCGGGCCGAGCCGCGGCTGCGTGCCGGCGGGGTAGTCCTTGCCCTCCTGAAGGCTGTCGAGCCTCTCCAGCAGGCGGGTGCGCGACTCATAGAAGTCCATGCCCTCCTCGAAGATCACGTAGATGCTGGAGAACCCGAACATCGACGTGCTGCGGATGCTCCGCACGCCCTTCATGCCCAGCAAGGCCGTCGTCAGCGGATAGGTGAGCTGCTCGTCCACGTCCTGCGGGCTGCCGCCGGGCCACTCGGTGAAGACGATCTGCTGGTTCTCCCCGAGGTCCGGGATGGCGTCGACGGGCACGGGGTCCTGGCCGATGGCCGGGCCCAGGCTCCAGTCGAACGGGGCATAGACCAGCCCCATGCCGACGATCAGCACAGCCAGAATCAGCACCACGAGCTTGTTGTGCAGGAAGAAACCGAGCAGTCGCCCAAGGGGCCCGTGGATTTCATCGTGGCTGTCGAGCAGGCGGCCGCCCATCTAGCGATCCCCCGCAGGGTTGTGCTGTTCATGGCCCTCTGCATGCCTGACGGCCGGCGAGGCGCCCGTGTCCGGCGGGCGCATCATGCTCGGCAGGCCGCGAAGCTGGCGCTCGCTGTCGATCTTGAACGCCCCGCGGGCGACCACGCGATCGCCTTCTGTCAGCCCATCCATCACAACGTAAACCGAGCCCGCGCGCGGGCCCAGCGTGATCTGCCGCAGCTCGTAGGTAGGCTGGTTGGCGTCGGGCAGCTCGACATATACGACGGCTCGCCTGCCCGTCTGTAGGACGGCCGACGTGGGGATCGTCAGCGGGGGGGTCGCCTTTTCGCGGCTGACGCCCGCGAAGCCCAGCGACTCGGCGCTCGCCAGCGGCATGCCGCACACGTCGCACGTGCCCGGTCGGTCCTTGATGATCTCCGGGTGCATGGGGCTGATCCACTTGCCGGCCAGGTCCGGTGCGATGACGTTGCCCTTGGCGTCGATGTCGCTGGTGACCGCGGCCTGCACGAACATGTTCGGCTTGAGCCTGCCGGCCTCGTTGGAGGCGTTCACGCGGACCTTCACCGTGCGGGTGCGGTCGTCCATCGTGGGCGAGATGAACGAGATTCGCCCGCTGAACGTCTGGCCGGGATAGGCCCGCGTGGTGAACTGCACCTGCTGGCCGTACCGCAGCCAGATTAGGTCGGATTCGTACGCGTCCAGCCGGATCCACACCTCCGACAGGTCGGCCAGCGCGTAGATCCGCGTGCCGGTCTTGACGTACTGGCCTTCCTCGGCCAGGCGCCGGATGACGATGCCGCCGGCGGGGGAGTAGATGGTGACGCGCTCGGAGGGCTTGCCCGAGGCGGCGAGCTCGGCGATCTGCTGCGGGCCCAGGCCCAGAAGCCGGAGCTTGTCGGTTGCCGCCTGAAGGGTGTTCTTTGCCGAGTCGCGCAGGAGCTGGCTGTCGTCGTCCTTGAGCTGCTGAACGGCCTGTCGCGCCTGAAGGAACTCCTCCTGGGCCGAGATCAGCTCCGGACTGTAGATCTCGACCATGTGGTAGCCTTTTCTGACGGCCATGCCAGTGTAGTCCACGAACAGCCGATCCAGCCGGCCGGGCACCCAGGCAGTGATGTACTTCAGCCGCGTCTCGTCATAGTCGACCTTGCCCACCATCCCTACCGTGTGCGAGACGAACTGCCGCTCGACGGTGGCGGTCTCGATGTGCATCAGGGCCTTGGCCGTCTCGCTGAAGGTGCTGGTCATGGCCGCGTGCTGCCCCTCGGCCTCGATGGGCACGAGCTTCATCTGGCAGATCGGGCATCGCGCGTCGGGGTCGGGCAGGCGGATCCACGGGTGCATCGGACAGGTGTAGCCTACTGGTTGAGCCGGCGCCCCCGGTCCGGGCGCGCCCGCCAGGGCCGCTCCAGGCGTCTTCAGGCTCGCCGGGGCCGCCGGCGAGAAGGCCCACTGAACGAACACCCCCGCGCCGAACGCGACGGCGGCCGCCGCCAGCAGCACGACCGGCCGACCCACAAGCTCAAGCCACCTGGGGCCCTTCTCGGAAGAATGCCCACCGGATCGGTCCTGAGCGTCGGACATCGCAATCTCCCTGCCCACATGGAATTGTAGGCCGTTGACGTGCCTGGGTCGGTCCGGTCAGCGGCCGTCGGCATCGCGGCTGGGCGACGTGGCAGGCTGCCTCTGCTCCGTAAGTGGCCGACCCACCAGGCGCTCGATCTCGGCCCGCCATATCGCGCGGTCGGCCAGCGCCCGCTGATAGGAAAGCTCGAACTCCAGCAGCACCCGCTGGGCGTCGATCAGATCGTTGAATCCGCTCGTGCCGGCTGCGAAACCCGTTTGAGTGACCTTGAGCGACTCGCGCCCCTTGGGGAGCAGCGTCCTGGAGTACAACTCGGCCCTGCGCCCGGCGTCCTCGAACTCGTACAGGGCGCGGTCCAGCTCAGCGGCGAGGTTCCGTGCCGCCTGCACGCGGCGAAGGGCTGCGGCCCATCGGCTGTGCCTCGCCTCGCGGACGGCAGCCGCCAGCTTGTTCCACCAGATCGGCAGGTTCACCGTCACCATGCCGACGACGGCGTCCTGCCCGCTGTCGGCGGGCCTGCCGGCACCGACGCGGTTGCGCGTGTCGATGAACGTTCCCGCCAGCGTCACGTCCGGCCAGTAGTCCTTCTTCGCCAGCTCGACGCGCTTGTCGGCGGCGGCCGCTTCGGCGTCCATCGCCCGAAGGGCCGGGTTGTGCTGCCTCAGCCATTCGGCGAGTTGGCTTCGACTGGCAGCGAGGGCCTCCTCCGCGAGCGACGTCGGCCAGGGCAGTTCGTCGGCCGAATCGGGCCGGCCCATAACCGCGTTGAGCCTCGCCGTCGCCGGCCGGCGCATCTGCTCCAGGCTCTGCAGGCGGTCGGTCAGCTTGCCGAGCTCCACTTGAAGCCGGATCAGGTCCGGGTGGGTGGCCGCCCCGGCCGCGTACCGCGTTCGCACCAGCCGCTCCAACTGCTCCAGCAGCTTCAGGTTGTCCCGCGTGATCGAGACGGCCCGGCCGAGGTAGTAGTACTCGCAGTAGGCCTTCTTCACCTCGGCGTAGAGCTTGAGCTTCTCGGCCTGGAATGCGTGCCACTTCGCCTTGGCCAGCTCGGCGGCCTCGTCGCCGCGAAGCTCCAGCTTGCCGAACCACGGGAAGGTCTGCGACAGCGAGAACGATTGCCGCTGCGGGCCGACGCGAGTTTCCACCTCCAGGAAGTAGTAGCCGTAGGTCAGCTTCGGATCGGGAAGCGCCCGCGCCTGCGCGATCCGCTCGACGGCCGCCTGCCACCGGTGAAACGCCGCACGGAGCTCTGCATTGTTAAGGGCCGCGTGGGTCAGGCAGTCCCGCAAGGTGGGATTGGGCGGCAGCGCCGCCTGTTCGGCCGGGCCCTCAGTCAGATCGCCCCGGGCGACGAACTGGCTCCATTCGCCGGCCCGCAGCGCAGGGTCGGACCCACCGCCCCCGCCGCACCCGCCGGCCAAGGCCAGCGCCGGCCACACGACAAAGGTGAGAAGCCTTTGGCTCATCGTCGCCAAGCCTCTGCCAGACGCAGCAGTCTCGCCGGGCTGAACGTGAGTGTCGCAGGCATCTGGCTCCCATGCAAACAGGAATCGGACGACTCGTCGTACGGCGCCGTTGCCGCTGAGTTGACGCCGCCGCTCCGGCCGGCGTCGTCAAGTCGTCCTTCGTCGGCCAGCGCCGGGCGAGACAAGCGCAGCCGATCGGAAGAGTCAAGCTGGCAAGGCGCCGGTGCAACCGGCGCGCACCCGCCCAAGGCCGGCGGGTTCGCGGCCCCAAGCGGCGGGAGATACTTCGGCGGCTGCGGGGAGCTCTTAGGTAGCCCGGGTAGACCAACGCAGGCCAGCCAAACCCGAACCTGGCCGGCCGGGACCAGGGCCTACGGCATCCGGCTGAGGCCAAGGCCCTGCCCCAACCCTATGGTTATTAGAGTCGGGTCCTCCGACGCTTCAGCAGCGGCAGGCTCAGGGCCAGCAGGCTCAGCGTGGCGGGTTCGGGGACGATGTCCCCGGTGACCACGAGGTTGTCGAGGTAGGCGTTTCCGTTGGCCAGCGTCAGGCCGTTGCCGCGCCCACCGAAAGACACCCACACCTGGTCGGCGGACCACTGTCCCTTGACCAGGTTGTCCAGGTTGGTGCTGTTGTTGCCGTCGCCCAACGTCAGCCGGTCGATAGCGGAGTTGTAGGCGATGCTGAGCGTCCCGGTCGTGCCGACGTAGCCGATAAACACTGTGGATTGGACGTCGCTGACCCGGTATGCCGCTCCCAGGGCCTGGTCCCCCAGTGTGTTGGAGCGGAAGTACGCCACGGCCGCCGAGTCGTTGCCGTCGATGTCCTTGCCGATGCCCAGGTCCAGGCCGATCAGGCCCGTGCCGGAATAGGACGTGAAGCTGTAGTCGATGCTGATCGTGAAGTTGCTATCGGTCTTGACTTGGAAGCCGCCGGTGCCGTTGCTGAGGTACAGGGCGTCAGTGGTAGAGCTGGTAGGGCTGGCGGCGCACAGCTCCAGACGTTCGTTCGCCTCGGCCAGCCACAGCTTCGTCGGGTCGTCCTCGACCAGCGTCCATTGGCTGGAACGCGAGTTGTCGTTGAAGTTGTCCGTCACCACCGCGGCCGGCGACGACGCGGACACCGCCAGCAGCACCACACTCAACAGGCAGCTTCCGAGCTTGAGCATTGTGAGCACTCCTACTCGTCGAGGTTGGCTGAGCAGCCCGAGTTGCCGGAGACCCACGACCGAGCCGAGACTCCCCGGTTGCCCGACGCGAGATCCATTATACCCGGTTTCCCGCTCTCGAACAGGGGCATTCCCCGGCGGAATCGCTGCGCCGGCGGCGGTCGTCAGACCAGCCTCAGAACCACCCCCTCGCTTTGGCAGCGGCAGGCTCAGGGCCAGCAGGCTCAGCGTGGCGGGCCTTGGCCTGGGCAGCGCCGCTGGAACAGCTCACTTACTCGTTCTGCGCCGCCGACGCAGACAGGCCAGCCCGGCCAGAAGCGCCAACGCGGAGCACGGCTCCGGCAGGGGGGTCATGTCGAAGTTGACCGTCTCCTGGTCGAAGACCAGATACGTGGGGAAGGCCAGAGCGTCTTCGCCGTCGACGGCGGGATCGATGCCGGAGATCGTGAAGGACTGCACGGCCGACGGGAAGATGTACGTGCCGCCGGCGGCCACGACGAAGCTTCCGTGGACGCTGGAGACCGTGTAGTTGCCGTCCGCATCGGGCAGGCCGGCCGGGAGCTGGACGCTCAGGAAGCTCGAGTTGCCGTCGGTCTCGAAGAGGAAGCTGTCGGCCGACGGGGGGTCGAACCAGCAGCCGCCCCCCGGCGCTTCGTCAAACGACCATTCGCCGCCTGAGCCCGGCGTGGTGTTGTCCGGCAGGATCGGGTTGCTCTCGGCGTCGCCCGGGGCGGACAGGTCCACCATCCAGGCCTCCGTCTTGTACGTAGAAGTCCTCTGCCCGTATCCGGCGATCACCTTGCCGTCGTCGGAGATGGCCCGTGCTTCATAGAGCTTCCAGCCGGTCAGGTCGATTCCGTATTCGCCGGTCAGCACCGTCGACAGATCGCGCATGCCGTTGTTGGCGTCCCAGATCATCGCGCGGGTGCCGGACGTGCCGAAGCCGGAGCCCACGATGATCGCTCCGTCGCCGGAGCAGTCATAGGCGGCGCTGTCGACGGCGCCGCCGGGCAGGTCGCCCAGGGGCACCATGCCGGTGGCCTGCGTCCAGCGGAAGGCCTCGCCGTTCTGGCCGGAGGCCGTGGAGGTGCCCTCCCCAACGATGACGCTCCCGTCGGCCGACACCGCCCAGGCCCGGCTGGCGAAGAGGCTGCCTGACAGGTCGCCCAGGCCGACCATGCCGTTGGCGTCCGTATACCGGAACGCCTCGGTGAAGTTCGTTCCGCTGCTGGTGGACCGCCCGGCCCCCACGATGACCGAGCCGTTGGCGGATACGTCCGTGGCGCTGCTGTCGTAGCCGCCGCCCGGCAGGTCGCCCAAGCCGACCATGCCGTTGGCATCCGTCCATACAAAGGCTTGGTTGCCGAGGGAGGAGCTGGCATATCCCACGATGAGCGATCCGTCGGCCGAGCTGCCCATGGCCTTGCCGAAGCTGCTGCCGCCGCTGAGCTCGCCCAAGCTGTAGATGTCTCCCGAGGCCGTCCACCGGCACGGCAAGTGGCCGATCGCGTCCTGCCACGCGTAGCCCACGACAACGGACCCGTTGTACGAGGCCCCCCAGCTCTCGCCGCGAGGCTGGGTGGTGGTGGGGCGGAAATCACCCAGGCCGACCATGCCGTTGGCGTCCGTCCAACGGAAGGCCTCGTCGTAGGGGGAGCTCTCGGAATAGCCGACGACGGTCCGCCCGTCGCCGGACATGCCGTAGGTCTTGCTCTCGACGCCTCCGCCCGGCAGATCCCCCAAGCCTCGAAACGTCGCGGCCTCGGCGAGAGCTGGGAAAAGCAACACGCTGCAGGCTGCCAGCAGTGCCGGGCCAGACAGGGCGACAAGGGATAGCGAACGACGGGCATGGGAGTCGGGGCCGTTGGCACACATGAGGTGTCCTCCTACAGGTTTCCTCAGTTCCAGGGGGCTCGCCGGTGCAAGGGACGTGAGCAGCACCGCACTGCAGGCCATTCCCGAAGAGCGTGAGCGAGCGAGCCTTACTGCAAATCCAAAGCAGCAGAGATTATACGCCAGCTTGCCTGATTTGTACAGCGCGATTCGGCAAGTCCCGTGTCATAAGGCGGATAGGCCGACTGCCGGCGCTCCCCTCGACTGCGATCCGTTCGACAAGCTCACGGTCTCCCGACAGGGCTTCCGCCTGCGCCGCAGCCCTTCGGCCTCGCTCAGGACCTCCGCCCCGAACGGGTCTCAGCTTCGCTTCGACCTGCGCCGCGGCAGCGGCAGGCCGAGGGCGAAGTAGCCGGACCGCCTGCAAATGGCGAAGGCATGAACCGGAAGCAGAACCGCTTCAGATGTCGGCAGACCAGTCTGGCGAGAGAGGAGACACTCTCTTCTGAGCCTACATCACTCACGATGCCGCAGAACACACCGGCAGCGATATTCGCGGCGGGGGCGGCGCCAGGTAATGGACGTAACCCCTTGATTGACCTAACGGCGGTGTGGCGGCGAGAGGAAATGGTCGACGGCGGAGGCCCGGTCACGGTTCGTTGAAGTCGAAACGATTCTTGAGGTTGATCTGCTCGTTGGCCGTCATGATGTTGACGTGACCGTCCACGTAGAGGAAGCAGGCGGTCGCCTGGTCCTGGTAGAGGGCCTCGTCGATAGGCAGCACGTGGCGGAAGGCGAAGGCGCCATCGCACCCGACATACTTGGGCGGCTGGATACTCGAGTTGGGGTTGTAACCCAGAACAACGCGCCCCCCATGCGGCCACGATCCGTGTGTGTACTCGCCTCCGCCCTCGGTCTCGATCACCATGAACTGGTAGTCGGGGTTGGTGAACTTCTCCATGGGCGGCCCCAGGGCGTAGTAGTTCCACTTGCCCGACGGAATGAAATCGTCCGCCATCGGAGGGCTCGGTGGGGGGTCCACGTTGATGCCGTAAGGCCCCCAGGGAGGGTTGCCAGAGGATTCCCAGCCCGGCCCTCCCGCCACGTAAAGGTTGAGCTCCTGCGCCCGAGGGTAGAGGCTGCCCCAGAACTTCACGGAGGGGCAGTACAGCCAGCCCTTGCTGGGCGTGTGGCCCATGCCCTGGATGTAGCCCGACTGCGTGGTCTGCCAGTACTCCTTCTGGCCGAGGACCTCGACGTTGATGTACCCGCACCAGCTCCGGCCTCGCGGTCGGTGCCAATGGTCGGTCCCCGAGCAGTGAGCGGGCCCGCGCCCGTCGTGGCTTGCGGCGAAGGTATGGATCAGGCGGCCGAAGGTCTTGTAATTGCTCTGGCAGATCGCGCGGAGGGCGATGGCCTTCGCCCTGGACAGCAGCGGCACCAGCAAAGCGATCAGCAGCGCCAGTATGGCGATCACTATCAACAGCTCAATCAGGGTGAATCCCCGGTCGACGTGTCTTCTTCGGCACATTGTTCGTGCCTCCAACCCCATGTTTGGCGGCTCAATGTCATTAACCGACATTTCCCATATGGATGCCAGACCACAGCCGTCGGGGGCCTTCTTGCTGATTCTATCACGATCCTGGAGATCAGCAAGCACTGCTTTGGCCTCGACAAGGGGGCACTGACGGCCGGCGCGGAGCGGACCGTCTGACAACCGATTCACCTACGCGTGCGGCGAATCATCGCCAAGCCGCCAGGGTCAGCGTGGCCGGCTTCGCCGAAGGAAGACAGCACTACCTCGCAGGACGTTGCACAGATTGCCTATCCCTGTACCCTCTACCCTGGAGTTGATCTTCATGGGGGATCGGCTGCCCTGGCAAGCGGGTGAAGACCTTACGCGGACACTGACGGGCATCAGGCTTGTGTGCTGGACGCGCGCCGGAATCCGCACCGTGCAGCGATTCGGCTGACGAATCGGCGCAGAATCAACGGTCTCGCTACTGGCGGCCAAGCAACGCAAGTCCTTACCATTCAGCAAGGACGAGGTTTTCGGTAGGGACAATGGTAGAATGCGCTGGGCTGAGATTCCTATGGAAGGGCCGGATTGTGAAGAGAACTCCCTCAGTCTGCGTCGCGATCGGCATTGGTGTGCTGCTGTTGATCGTGTTGGCATATGTCTGGCACGCCGGCCGGGACGCGACCTCGCTCGACGGCCTTGGGCCGCTTTCCCTGCCTCACGAGGCGGTCCTGGCCGAAACGGAGCAACTACGCCCGACGGCAAGTGCAGACCAGCGGGAGATCATTCGGTCGTTGGCGAGGTCCGCCCGGGACTCCAAGCCCCTGGCGCCGGTGACGATCGACTACCCGCTGAACGAAGCCGTCTTTCCGCCGGGCTTCCCCCCGCCGACGTTTATCTGGCACGATCCGGCGCCGAAGGCGAATACGTGGCTGATCGACGTGACGTGGGGCGACGGATCGGGCCACGTCTATGTCCTCACGAAGGGCAATGCCCCCGCCCCGGCCGCCGAGACTGCGCCCGAGGACGTCGCCGAGGCCGCCCGGGACTACAGGCCCACGCCATACCAGGCGTCCGCCAGGAGATGGCAGGTCCCCCCGGATATCTGGGCCGCCATCAAGCGCGGATCCGTTGAGGGCCCGGCCACGGTGACGATCCTGGGCCTTGACGCGGCCGCCCCGGGCAGGCCGATCTCCCGCGGGGTCGTGGCTCTGCGGACATCGGCCGATCCGGTGGGGGCGCCGATATTCTATCGCGACGTGCCCTTGCCGTTTATTCACGCCTTGAAGCAGCCCCAGTTCATCCGCTGGCGCCTGGGAGACGTGGCGTCCACCGAGCCGCCGCCGGCACTGCTGAAGGACATGAAGGTCTGCGGGAACTGCCACTCCTTCACGCCCGACGGCAAGACGCTGGCCATGGACGTGGACTACGGCAACGACAAGGGCTCCTACGTCATCACCGCCATCAGCCGGGAGACCGTCCTGCACAAGGACAAGGTGATCACCTGGAGCGACTACCGGCGCGAAGACAAGGAGTTGACCTTCGGTCTGCTGTCGCAGATCTCCCCGGACGGCCGCTATGCCATCAGCACCGTCAAGGACCGCTCCGTGTTCTCTCCGGTGCCGGACCTGTGGTATTCGCAGCGGTTCTTTCCGATCAAGGGCATCCTGGTGGTGTACGACCGCCAGACAAAGCGGTTCTTCCCCCTAAGGGGTGCCGACGACCCGAAGTACGTACAGAGCAACCCCGTCTGGAGCCCCGACGGCGAGACCATCCTCTTCGCCCGCGGCGAGGCCTACGAGCTGAAGGGCCTGAAGGACCGCAGCGCCGCCGTCATCATGCGCGAGGAGGCCCAGGAGTTCTTCGAGGGCGGCAAGAAGTTCCTCTACGACCTGTACCGCATCGGCTTCAACGGCGGCAAGGGCGGCAAGGCCGAGCCCGTTGCCGGGGCGTCAGGCAACGGCAGGAGCAACTACTTCCCCAGGTTCTCGCCCGACGGCAGGTGGATCGTGTTCTGCCAGGCGGAGACATTCATGCTCCTCCAGCCGGACAGCATGTTGTACATCATGCCCACCCAGGGCGGCCGCCCGCGGAAGATGCGATGCAACCTCACGGGGAAGATGAACTCCTGGCACAGTTGGTCGCCCAACGGGCGCTGGCTGGTATTCGCCTCCAAGGCCAACGGCCCCTACACGCAGTTGTGGCTGACCCACGTGGACGCCGACGGCAACGACGCCCCCCCGGTGCTGCTGGAACGGTTCACCGCGGCGGACCGGGCGGCCAACATCCCCGAGTTCGTCAACCTCGCGCCCGATCAGTTCGTCCACCTCCGCCAGGAATTCGCCGACTACTACACGCACTTTCGGATCGGGCTGAACCACGAGAGGCAGTACCAGCATGCCGAGGCCATCGAGGCCTTCAAGAAGGTCCTGGCCGAAAAGCCCGACCACTTCCAGGCCACCTACCTCATCGGCTCCTGCCTGGGCCGCATGGGTCGGGAGAAGCAAGCCGTTCCCTACGTCCGCCAGGCTCTCAAGCTCAGCCCGGACAACATGGCCGCCCATCGCCTGCTCGGCGGCCTGCTGTGTCAGTTGGGCTCCTACAAGGAAGGCATCAGCCACCTGGAGATCGCCCTGAAGGCCAAGCCCGACGATCGCGTGACGGCCAACAACCTGGCCTGGGTGCTGGCCACCTGCCCCGACGCCGCGTGCCGGGACGGCCAACGGGCCGTCATGCTCGCCGAACGGGCCTGCGAAGCCACCGAGTACCAGGTTCCCGTCATGCTGGACACGCTGGCCGCTGCTTACGCCGAGGTGGGCCGATTCCCCTTGGCCGTCAAGACCGCCAACCAGGCCCTAGCCATCCTCCGCCGCCACCCCAAGATGCCCACCAAGGAACTGGAGTTTCGGTTGAGCCTGTACAGGTCACAGAGGCCCTACAGGCAGGGCCCCGTGTCCCCCTGACCACGGCTGCCGGGGCTGCCCGACGGCACGAAAAAGGCGTGTCCGGCCCCATCGCAACGGGCCAAACACGCCCTTTGTTGTCAACACGATCGGCAGGCCGATGTCGTCGGCCATCTACCCGGACGGGCCGGCAGCGGCCCTCCGCCGCCCATTCTTCCGCCGGCGGCGGCACAGCAGGGCCGCCACTGCCAGCGAACTCAGCAGCACGATGCCGGGCTCAGGGGTGATGTTCACCTGAACGTCGTCCACGGCCAGTTCCCCCTGGACCAGGGCGCCCGTCTTGTCCCCAATGGTGAACGTCACGCCGATATACGGGGACCGCGCGAAGGCGTCCATGTGAGTTTCCGTCACAGTGCTCCACGCGCCAGACGGCGTCAAGAGGCCGCCGATCAGTTCAGTCCCGTCCGCCCCGGGAAACTCCTCCATGAGCCCCACGGGCGCGCCGTCGGGCCACGCATACACGCCAAACTTGGCCTCGGTGTCGGCAGGGTGAGCCGTGGTGTACTGGAAATCAAAAGACAGATCGAGGCGATTCCCCCCCCACCCATCTGTCGGCTTGGCAACAAAATAGGTCAGCGTGCTCCACGTGGGCATGCCCATCATGCCCATGCCCGTGCCCATGAGCATGCCCATCGCATGCCCGGCGTTGTCATACACCCACATGCCGCCCTGGGGCGTGCCGCCCCCCATCCACATGCCCATGGTCATCATGCCAACGTCGACGCTGGACATCGGGCTCTGTATGGCGGGGTTGGCGTCGAAGCTCTCATCGATGACGAGCCCACCCCAGGCCCGGCCGGCGAGCGCGAAGAGGCAAAGACATGCAGCCAGCACGATCACGGCTCGACACTTCATAGCGCCCTGCTTTGCTCTGCGCCGCCGGGTCGCCTCCACTGGATCAAGGCTCAGTGCCAGAAGAGCCGACTCGGGCAGAAGCTTTTCGCCCGCGAGTCCCCTCACTAGCATCTTCCTATATCAACACCCTGCCAAAAAGTCAAGCAAAAACCCATGGAAAAGCGCCTGTGGCTCCCGAACACTCCATCCGGGGTGAGAGGCGGTGGCCGAATGGCCTTGGCACTGAGTTCGGCGGGCCTGCGCCGCAGCCCTTCGGCCTCGCTCAGGACTTCCGCCCCAACGCGGTCTCGGCTACGCCTCGATCCCAGCGGGATATCAGCGTCGCTTCGACCTGCGGCTCAGCAGCGGCAGGCCGAGGGCCAGCATCGCCAGCGTGGCCGGGGATGGCGTCGGAAGCGCCGAGTTCAGCGCAGGCTGGCCTGGGTAGGCTGGGCTCACGGTCCCGTGGCCGCAGGGCGGGTCGTTGCGCTGCCGGCGGACGGTCCGAGGAAGGCCGCTTCTGCTGCGGCCTCGACGTTGATCGACGGCAGGTGTTGCACTGGCGCCCGAAGGGCCCGGCCGCGGCTCCGGGCACAGGCCAAGTAGGAAGCATCGGATTGTCCGTGTCCCGCCGCAGACTGATGTGTTGGATGTGGGTCGGGGCAACAGACAACCCGATAGGACGGAGATTGCTGATGCACAAGAGAATGCTGACGAGCCTGCTTCTGACCGCTGGGCTTCTCGTCGCGATGGACGCGCCGCTGGCGGCCGACGTGAAGCTGCCGAACCTCTTCGCCGACCACATGGTCCTTCAGCGCGACATGCCGATCGTCGTGTGGGGCAAGGCCGATCCCGGCGAGAAGGTCACCGTGACCCTGGGCAAGCACACGGCCACGACCACGGCCGGCAAGGACGGCACGTGGCGGGTCGCCCTCGATAAGACGTCGGCCGGCGGCCCGCACACGCTGACCGTCGCCGGCGCCAACCGCGTCGAATTCAAGGACGTCCTCGTCGGCGAGGTGTGGGTCTGCTCCGGCCAGTCAAACATGAACATGCCCATCGACTGGGGCATCTTCGGCGCGTGGGGGTCGCCCGAATGCACGGCGGCCTACTTCTTCGGCGTCGAGCTGCGGCGGGAGCTGGGCGTGCCGGTCGGCCTGGTCAAGAGCGCCGTCGGCGGGACGATCATCGAGAGCTGGACGCGCCGAGAGGCGCTGATCCAGGCCGTCCCGGACATGAAGCCGGCGATCGAGCGATGGGACAAGAGGATCGCCGCGTTCGACGAGGCCGCCTTCCAGGAGAAGGTGGCCGCGTGGCAGAAAGCGGCCGCGAAGGCCAAGGCAGAGGGCAAAAGGCCGCCCCGGCAACCCGTGCCGATCACCCAGAACAATCGCATCCCGGCCAGCCTCTACAACGGCATGATCGCGCCGCTGGTGCCCTTCACCATGCGCGGGGTGATCTGGTACCAGGGCGAATCCAACGCCCGAAACGCCTACCTCTATCGCACGCTGTTCCCGGCCATGATCCGCGACTGGCGAGCCCAGTGGGCGCAGGGCAACTTCCCGTTCCTGTTCGTCCAACTGGCCAATTACCGCCCGCAGAGCGACCAGCCGGGCGAGAGCCAGTGGGCCGAGCTGCGCGAAGCTCAGCTCATGGCCCTGGGCGAGCCGAACACGGCCATGGCCGTCATCATCGACATCGGCGACGCTAAGGACATCCATCCGAAGAACAAGCAGGGCGTCGGAAAGCGTCTTTCCCTGGGGGCGCTGAAGTTGGCCTACGGCTGCGACATCGTCCACTCCGGCCCGATCTACAAGTCCATGAAGATCGAGGGCGCCAAAGTCCGCCTGTCGTTCGCCCACACCGACGGCGGCCTGAAGGCTGCCGGCGGCGGACCGCTGAAGGGCTTTGCCGTTGCTGGCGAGGACAAGAAGTTCGTCTGGGCGGACGCCCGGATCGATGGCCAGACGGTGGTTGTCACCAGTGGCGCGGTCTCCAAGCCCGTCGCGGCCCGCTACGCCTGGGCCGACAACCCCGCGTGCAATCTGACCAACGCCTCCGGCCTGCCCGCCTCGCCGTTCCGCACCGACGACTGGCCGGGCCTGACCGCGCCGAAGAAGTAACCTGTCGCCCTGCGTGAGGCACGATTGCCGGCGTGTGCCGTTCCCACAAGCGGGCCAGAGCAGCCGGCATTGTGTCGCGGAATCCCGACTCGTCAATCGGGAGAAGACCTCACCTTGCCCGCCGCCGTCCGGCGGTGGAGGCCTGCCCGGATGATCGTGCACCCCTGCGCAATGAAACGGCTCCCTGCCGAAGCAAGGAGCCGTCGGCCATACCCAAGGGGAGTCGAACAGTCTGGCAAAAGCCCTGCAAAAGCCGAGATTCCCGAAACAGGCGGCGCGGAATCCGGCGCACTTCCGGGCGATTCGCCCCCGAAATCGGACCTGAGCGACCTTGCCCGCAAGCTGGCCGGTCTGTCGGCCGACGACCGCGCCCGGCTGGCGGCGATGCTTGCCCCGGACGCCGGCAGGAAGGGGCGCAGCCGATGAACCCCGCGCGCCACAAGCCCCGTAGCCCTGCGCCAGCACATGGAAACGGCGTTAGAATCGACGATCTGCCGTCAGGCCGACCTCAGATACCCCCAAGGCCGAGTTTTCGGACAGACTCAATGTATGCTCCATTGTTTTTCGCGCCACGGGCATCCTGGCGGCCCGGAGGCCCACCGACCGGGAGAAACGCGGCATGAACGCGAGCACCGATAGACAAACGGACGAAAACGGCCAGGCCGAGCGCGACGAAGGCGGCCGCTTCGCCACCGGCAACCCCGGCGGGCCGGGCAGGGCCAAGGGCGAGCCGAACCGCATACCGGGGGCAGTCAAAGAGGACATCCTGACGGCCTACGCCGAGCGCGGCGGAATCGACTGGCTCCGCAGCCTGTCAGATCGCCTGTTCGTCCGACTGCTTGAGAAGACCATGCCCAAGCAGATCGCCGCCGAAGTCAAGGCGGCATGGGCAGAACAGGGCGATTCGGACTGGAAGAACGTCCCCGACCGCGAGCTTGAGGCACGCGGGCAGGTATTGGGCATGAAGATTCGGCGCGTCGATGGAGGGCTCTACTTCTACGAGGACGCCGAGGAAGCCCTGAGCCTGCATACCTTCAGGGAGATCGTGAGGGACTTGGACGGGAGCGCGCTTGGCCCGGTTGAGAGGGAATGCCTTGAGCACACCATCGCGGCGTTGAGGAGGCGACTGCCCGAACTACAGGCGCTGCTGCCCAAGGCGGAAGCTGCGCTGGCGGCGATGAGGGCCAGGGAATCGCACGACACTCCCTAGCCCGATGGCGTGCCGGAGCTATCTGGACTGTGGCGGGCGCACGTCCTGCCCACGGCAGGCGCCTGCGCTTCCCTTCGGCGTTGCTCAGGGCCTGCGAGTGTGCTTCGGCAGCAGCGACAGGGCGAGGGCGGGCAGGCTCAGGGCTGTGGGTTCGCAGACGGCTTGGTAGTGGGGGCGGGCCGGTCAAGCTCCTTGAGCTTCTTCGCTGCCTTCTTCGCCGCCTCCGTATCCGGGTATTCTTTCACGATGGCCTTGAGTATCTTGCGCGCGGGGGCCTTGAGTCCCGCACTGAGGTAGCTCTCTGCCAACCCGAGCTGTCCTTTGGCTCGGACCTCCGGCGACACTTCCTTCTGGGCACCGGGGCCTGCGGCCTTCCCCGGCTGACGCACCGACAGCACAGCCTTCATCGTCAAGTCCACAGTTGGCAGGCTATTTGAGGTGTATCCCTCCATCGAAGGCGGTGGAGCCTTGCGAAGGTTGGGGTTCTTGTGCCAGTCCTCGGCGTACCGCCGCCAGCGGTCCCCCAGCGGGGCGAGCGCTCTGAACCCCACAAGGACGCCCTCCAGGGATACCGGCGTGCCCTTCTTCACGTCGGCAACTTCGTACTGCGAGGACTTCTCTAAGGAGGCGCGAATGCACACCACGAATTCTATCCCCTTGTATGTGATCTTCTGGCCTTCCATCTCGGCAATGACCAAGCCCCCGGATGCGTTGCGCACGCCAGAGATATAATCAGCCTTGTGAAACGCTCCGTGAACGGCGAACACGCTCCCCTTTATGTTCTCGGCGCACCACTTCTCAAACAGGCCCCTCCTCAGCGCCGACCACTCGTTGGCCTTCTCAGGCAACAGCTTCTCAGGAACTAACTTGAGCAATGCTGCGATGGACTCGATTCGCTTCTTGGCTTCGGGGTCGCCCAGGGCCTTCAGCCCAGGCGCGCGGGGGGAGCGGAGCAGCTCGCGCAGGGCGTCGAGCGGAGAGGCGAAGTTGAGGCTCTGTCCGCCTTTGAAGGTGAAGGTGGTGATGCCAACGAGTTCCCCGCGCTCGTCGATCAGCGGGCCGCCACTGGAGCCATGACTCACTGCCGCGGTTGTCTGGAGCCAGCGCACACCCTCATCCTCGCGGTATCCGCTGACAAGGCCGTCGCTGATCGTGTTGGTAAAGCCCTCCGGGTTGCCGATGGCATAGACCCTCGCTCCCGTGTCGGGAAGCTTCTGCGCAAGAGGAACAAACGGTACGTCTTTCCCCTTTGTCTGGAGCAGCGCCAGGTCGGCCTTCTCGTCCGCACCGAGTATCTTGCCAACGGAGAGCGTCGCGTTGTTGTGCAGGACAACAGAGATGGCGTGCGCATCCTTCACGACGTGCCAGTTTGTGGCGACAACGCCCTTGGGGGACACGAAGACGCCTGAGCCGAGGGCCGTGGGCGTCCCCGATTTCGCGTAGGCTATGACTCGCACGACGGCAGGCGACGCCTTGCGGAACAGGTCCTCCGCAGTCATGGCCTTGGCGGGCTGGGTGTCTGGCGCGTTGGCTTCATCCGCAGCCGCTTGTGGATTGCCAACCAGAAGCAGGATGAGAAGCAGCACAACCCGCGTTCGTCCGTTCATAGTCTGTTCCCCGGTGGTGTCGGCCCAATCGT
>Ga0307378_10001227_pt1 | contig 42235 bp, 68 predicted proteins | sample UN1MG_FD_202238 | JGI IMG/M metagenome (GOLD analysis project Ga0307378, IMG submission 202238) | Soil microbial communities from Risofladan, Vaasa, Finland - UN-1 | ecosystem: Environmental > Terrestrial > Soil > Coastal area > Acid sulfate soil | place: Finland: Risofladan, Vaasa | collected...
ATGATGTTTGCACGGACCTATAATGTTCTGGTTATACTTGTAGCGCACCCGCGTAAGATGGGAAAAGAAGCAGGACGGCACGAAGTACCAACTCTTTACGATATAAACGGATCGGCTAACTTTTACAATAAGTGCGACTATGGGGTAACGGTTTACAGAATGATGGGGCAACAAGAAAACGAAGTACATGCACATATTCAGAAAATAAAATTTAAGCATTTAGGCGAATGTGGAACGGTCCAAATGAAGTACAACTATAAAAACGGACGCTACGAACATTTCGAAAGCGATATTAATTCGTGGGATTACTCGAACTACCTAAACGCACCTATTGAGCCAGTACCTCAAGTAGATGAATTTTGGAACAAGTTAACCCCGAACAAATAATTTGACCCATTTTAACTAACAGGCACAAGCCACAACACTATGACTTTGGAAGCAAAAGAATTGAGGATTGGGAATTACTTACAAACGAAAACAGGCGACTTAACGTGTGTAACAGATATAGAAGCAGTAAATGCGTTTGATGGAATGTATATATTTTGGTGTTATGGGTATAGCGAAAGCCAAATTGAGCCAATCGAGCTAACCGAGGATTGGCTGCTTAGATTAGGGTTTAAAAAGACACCAACGAAATATTATATTGGTGAATTAAATGAACTACATAATAGGCTTTTAGATTTAGTATTATGTACGGATAAAAATGTAATATCATATCAAGATTATTTGCATCCGATTTTATACGTTCACCAACTCCAGAACCTTTACTTTGCGCTAACCAATAACGAACTAACACTAAAGCGATGAGCCTACCCCCACGAATTAAAGCCCGCAAGAATTAAAAGAGGGTGGAGCGTTGATGATGCTTTTGATAAGCCTATTAAAAAAGGCAATATAAACTACTGAACCATAGTACTAATATCGGAAATGTTTTGTTAATTTGAAACCAAATACTATTAACCATGAAGACAATTGAAGAAGCAGCAAAAGGGCTTCCAGAAAATAAAGGGCTATTAATGTCAAGCACTATGCAAATAGCAGAAGTGTCGTTTATGTCAGGCGCTGCCTTCGCTCAAAGGGGGATTCCAATTGAAGAGGAATTACCGAAAGTTAAAGGGATAGTAATCAAATCAAGAAACAATTCTGGAGAAAAATGTAAAACATATATATTCGATTGTGGTAATAATTTAGTATTTCACAAATACACTCTTGTCAAACCAAATGAATTTGAAAGCATGATAGGGGGCGAAACAATAATAAAAACAACAGAAAGATATATGCTAACATTCCATAGGTTCTCAATTAAAAAATCTACATTGAGGGAATCTATTATTGAACTTGGTTTATTATTATAAAATGAGAGCCAAGAAAAAGGACACTAACCACAACGAAATCGCAGCCGAGTTTGAGCGACTTGACTGCTACGTGCTGGACTTGTCAGCAATGGGTAACGGTACACCCGATATGTGGATAGCAGATTTTAGCAAAGGCATTAGTTACTTTGTGGAAGCGAAATCGAAGTACGGAAAGCGAAACCCGCTACAAATCGCATGGGCGCAAAATTGCCCTATTCCAGTCTATATTATGAGAGATGCCGCCAAAGTGAATGACTTTGTGCTGAAAGGGATTTACGATGAACCAGAGGCAATCTAAAACAATTTAGATAATGAATAAACTAACCGAACTAAAGAACCAACTCGTATTGGTTAACTACCAAAACAAGAATAACAACACGAACGAGCAAAGCGGCCAAATTATCGAAGTGGACACGAACAAAATAGTCCTGCAAATCGACGACAATGGATGCGTTAACATTGCAAGAGGTAAGATAAACTACATTAGCGATGCTTCACTATCGATTGTTTGGAGAAGAGAAGTGGTGCAAAGTTAGGTTTAGGCTTCGTATAAACAAAACATAATCAAACTAATAACTAAAACGAACATGGAAAATGAATCTGCATACAAGCAATGCTTAAACTGTAAGCATAGAAGATGGAAACTGTTTGGCAAAATATATTGTAAACAGTTCGGGAAACAAAGCGTTAAAGAGTTAAAAGAGTTACATCATTGCGCTGGACAATCAATGAAATACATGAGTAAGTAACTAAATTTGACATTCAACGTAAAATAAACTATATTTGCGACATGAACTTTTTGAACTATAACACTATTTCAAACGAGGTCGAAGCCAAAGAAAGGCTTAACGGGTTTGTTGTGAATGTTGTTGCAGTTCAAATGATGCAAAAGGAATACTTCGAAGTAAGAAAGTATATTTATTTACTTGATTGGACAAAATAATGGCACACAACCGAGCGAAGATATTTAAACAGGCTAAAGAAGTAATTGTAAAGCACAACCTTTTTTTTGTTGAGGACATTGTGGCATTTATACCGTGCAGCAAAGCGACTTTTTATGAATTTTACCCTTTAGATTCTGACGAATTAAACACCCTTAAGGCTTTACTCGATGAAAATAAAGTACGTACTAAATCGGCTATTCGAAGTAAACTGTTTAAGTCCGATAAAGCAGCTGAACTATTGGCGTTATACCGTTTAATTTGCACTAAAGAGGAGCACCAACTATTAAATCAGCAGTATATCGACCACAGCAACTCGGACGGGACGCTTCGAAACATAGAAGTAAAAATAGTAAAGGATGGCAACAGTTAGCCATGTAGCAACAGAATCATTTGAGGTGCTTTACAACAATCAGCACCCGAATTACTACGATAGGTATAAGATATTTTTAGGAGGTAGAGGAGGTCGCAAGTCGTGGGAGATTGCGACCGCTTTAATTTTGAAAGCCTACAAATCAAAGTTGCTATTTCTTTGCACCCGTGAAATACAGAACTCAATAGGCGATTCCGTTTTAAGTTTGCTTTCAAATCGAATTGAAGCACTAGGCTTAACCGATTACTTTGACATTCAAAAAACTACAATCATAGGCAAAAACGGCAGCGAATTTAAGTTTAAAGGTTTGAATGGTTTAACAATTGATAGCATAAAATCATTTGAGGGTGTAGATGGTTGTTGGGTTGAAGAGGCGCATTCAGTTAGTCAAAAAAGTTGGGAGGTTTTAATACCTACCATTCGAAAGCAAGGGAGCGAGATTTGGGCTTCGTTTAACCCCGACTTACCGACAGACCCCGTGTATGTTCGATTTGTTTTAAACCCTCCGGAAAATGCCTATGTAAAGAAAATTTCATATTTAAACAATCCCGATTGTCCACAAACGCTAATTGACGAAGCCGAATATCTTAGAAAAATAGATTACGAAGCGTATAGCCATGTTTACCTAGGCGAAGTTAGACAGCATTCAGAAGCTCAAGTATTCAAAGGCAAATATAAGGTTGAGAGTTTTGAGGTTGATAATACATATGGCTACCCATTGCAAGGGTGCGATTGGGGCTTTGACCCTGACCCAACGGTAATTGTAAGAAGTTACATAAAGGAAAAGAAACTTTACATTCATTATGAATCTTATAAGGTGGCATGTGAGATTGAGAACTTGCCAGCATTATTCAGCGTAATCCCAGATGTTAAGAAGTGGGTAATACAACCGGACAGTTCTCGACCCGAACTAATAAATTACTTAGCAAGGGCAGGGTTTGCGATTAACAGGAACGCCGGGCAGCTTAAATGGCCGGGGTGTGTTGAGGATAGAATTGACTTTATGCGTAACTTTGAAGAAATAATTATACATCCTGACTGCAAGCATACAGCCGAAGAGTTTAGGTTATACAGCCGAAAGGTTGATAAGCGAACAAGCGAAATACTCCCGATACTTGAGGATAAGCACAACCATTGTATTGATGCGATAGGGTACGCATTAACGCCAATAATTAAGCGTCCTGTGTCGGCTCCAAAATTTAAAGTACCTAAATATCGTTAATAAGCAAAAAACAACTTATATTTGTCAAAACTTAAACGATGCACGTAAAGCACTTAACACTAAAACGGTTAATCAACTTAGCATCGAAGCACGATTGCTCAATTCTGCTTAACCAGTTAGCAGAACTGCCATGTCCAACCAAGTTACGAATCGGAGTAAGAGAGTACGCAATTCCAAACAGCATCGAACAGTTTACCGATAACATTTGCTGGGGCCAACGCCTATACATGGCAAGCAAGCAAACTAATGAGTTTGAATCTATACTATACCTAATCGCTTCGTTCTACCAGCCTATACTCGACAAGTCAAAGTTTGACGATGAGAAAGTATTGAACACATTTGTAAGGTTACTCAACTGTAATGCCGACGAAATACTACCGGTTCTAAATCGCTTTTCGATATTCTTTGCCGACATGATTGCAAACGAAATGGCAAAACTTAACCGGGAAGTAACGCGCGAAATGAGAGCCGCCGAAATAAATAAACTGCAACCATTTTCGGATATGAGTATATTAGAACTCATTGCAGAACGCTGCAAAGTGCCATTATTAGAAGCTCACCTAATCAACTACAATATTGTTTTGGTGCTACTTTGGAAGGATAAAGAAACCGATGAATTTGGTAAACGCTATAACGAACTAATGACGAGCCGCAATGGTAAATGAGATTAAACGAATAGCCTTATTGGCTGGTGCTGACTTGGTGATTTACGACACCTCAGAGATGCAAAATATACTTGCCGATGCTACGAATATTGGTAAGGTAGTTTGTTTATTTGATGAAGTTAACACCATAAAGCAAACGATTAAAGCCAATGGGGTAAAAGAAACCTATCCGATAGTAGTAACCTTTGCCAAACAAGTAGACTTTCAGAATATAGCTGACAATAACGCAGCAACAATGAACGCTATGCTTACTTGCACTCGAAGTTTCTTAATGAACATTTCTCGAAGCGAGTACTTTGGCAAGTTAATTGAATCGACAACAACTAAGTTTACTGAGGACAATACCGACGCTAATTTGATTGGTTGGAAAATGAGCATTGAAATTGAGTTGATTGATGGCTACACAGAATGTTGATATAAAGAAGAGCTGTGAGAAACTTGTTGACGACATATTCAGCAAGGGGAAAACTGTACACGGTAATAAAATATCCAGTAAGATTAAGGACATGGTAGTAGTTGAAGGCAATAAGACTTCTGCACGGGTACTGGTTCCTTATTGGTTCTCAGTTACGCAGTACGGAAGGGGTAAGCGTAGGACTACAAAAACAGAATGGACAAACGTACAAGGGTATGAACTTTCATCATTTCAATTGGCCTTGTACGAATGGATGAAGAAGTACAACCGCTTTCGCAGTAAGACCCTTTCTGGACAAATTAACGATGCTAAAAGACTTGCATACTACATTAATGCCAATGGCAATTATCACTACAGACAAAAGATATACATTGACATTTACGACACGTTAACTAAGCAATTGGTCGACGACTTACAAAAAGAAGTAGCGACAATAGCGTTAAAGATAACCTCAGACCTCATAAAGTTATGATTGAAGTAGTTAGCACCCCCGCCGCCGTAATTGATGCCACGGTATCACCAGCCGAGATAAGCCGCTTGGTTGCTACTGAAAGCCCTGTTGTGTTTGGCATTCAAAGAAAGGATGGAATACCGCTTGCTATTACCGCAACCGTTAGCCCTCCTGATGAAACAAACATTGAATATAGCGGAGGCTTTGAGGCAACTGTTGGCGATTCTATTGCGCTTTACGATTCACTAAACGACGTAATGATTAATGCAACGGTTTTAACGGTAGTAAGTGTAAGTGAATTTGTATTAGATTTAGCCTACGATGCAAGATACGATGCCGATTTAACCTATTTCCTAAACCTAACCCAGCGGTCTAACTACTACATTGAATGCAGATTGAAAGTTAACGGAGCTTATCAAGCCACGACTATGCGATTCTCTCCGAACACGAAAGGGTATGTTAAAGCAGATATTGCTCAATTCATTTCGAGTGAAATAGTAAACGACAAGTCAGGTAATTATATTGAAGATTCGGCTGCCGAAACTAATCAAAGTGGATCGTTTACTTTTGAGTACCGTGAGCGATACTTAGGCGATTCAAATACATGGACTGAGGAGGGTAACACATGGTACTACATTTTCTTTGTTCGCAGTAAAGAGCAAGGTAGTAATTTATACGAGTATGTAGCAACTGCAAACAGTGAAGGTGCGTTTGTTAATATGTTTGAGAAAATACCTTGGACAATTGGCACTCCTTTAGATGTTCAGTTCTGGTGGAATCCTGCTTTTGCCTCACTAAAAGGAACACTAAAGATTTACAGCGCAGCCAATGTATTGCTAGATACGATAACTATTCCACTAGATAACGCTTCGAAAGGATATTTAACAAGCGTTAAGATTTCACAGGACACTATCCCATCACTTGCCGATCACATGACCATTGAAATCGAAGAAGTATAATGGCAATAATTACCCCCATACGTGTTAATTTAGACTGTCGTAACCGAGGGCAGTACCTTCGGTGGTATTACAACGGATGGCATCACTACTTCTTTGCGAGTGCCGATGAAAACTTTAATACGTCGGGTGAAAAGTATCGAACAAAATTAACTTATAAGTTAACATTAGGTGATGAGGCAATAAACAAAAAGATACTAACTGCTATTAGCGGGTTGGTTAAAGGCAAGGTAGCGCAGATGCTAACAAGCGATGGATGGAAAGCAATTACCATTGACGACCAAGCAATCGATTATGGGCGTAACGATTTGACAGGCGCAGGGGTTGCGCTATCGATTAGCATATGGGCAAAAGTTGGGGTTTATACTCCGATGCTGCCCGTTGTGATTACACCGCCAGAACCAGAGCCAGTTTATGAATGGTACTTACCAAGCAAAGATGAGTTGACCGCTATTTATACTAACTTACATTTAGAGGGAATTGGAGGTTATTCTACTTTTAAAAGATATTGGACATCAACTGAGGTTTATGCTTTTAGCGCATGGCGAACAAAATCAATATCTTTCGCAGATGGAGGAGTTAATAACTCATTAAGAGATGTTAGTTATAGTTATTATACAATTCCAGTTAGGTCGTTTATCTCAAATGACGTATATGCTTTAAAAGAATTTGTAGTTAATGGGTGGGTGTTTGAAAAAACAGATTTAGGAGGAGGTTCTTTTAAGTACTATGTTTCAGCTGTTAGCAGTTCTGTTGTTCTAAAGCAATTTGGATGTATGGGTGTAGAGATTGGCTCTACGGGAGAGTTAGTTGGAACAGGAGATTCAAACACGGAATTAATTCTTGCTAAACTAACTGAACTAGGAGAAACAAACAAAGCAGCGCAATACTGTAAAAATTACATTGCATAAACTATGAAAACTAAACTACTAACCATTTTAGCAGCGTTCCTTTTAATCGGATGCGAATCCATCGAAGTCGAGCCAATAGTAATTGAAAAAACCTTTACGGTAAAGGTAGGGATATTGAGCGTTGAAACATGGGAGGTTGAGTTTTACAACTTGCAGCCCAGCGAAACAAATCCTATTAAGTTTTCTAAGTTTCAAACATCGACGTACAAACGAAACTACGAGCAAACTATAACAACCAGCGAAGCGTTAATTGTAAGGGTTAAGCACTTCAGCGATGCTGCAACCGTTTACATTCAAGTATTCGAAAACGATTCTTTACTAGTTGAAAAGAGTGGATCGGGTCGATACAAAGAAATATATCTAAACTACGAATGGGAGTAATAGCACCTATAAGAATTAACATTAGCAACTGCGAAGGGGTAACGCTTCGCTGGTACTTTAACGGATGGCATACTTACACCTTCAGTAAGAAGTTTAAGCTGAATGACGAAGTGCAAACTATCGACACGCAGGTAACTGAACAGTTCAGTATGATTAGCCGTGTCGAAGTCCCAACATCAAAGAAAGTAAAGTATTTTATTGAGTATGGTGAGGAGGGAATGACCAGTGTAATCTTTGAAGGAGTCAAGGGGTTGATGCTTGCCGAAACAGCACAAATATACTTGAATGGGTTTTGGTTTGAAATTGACATTGAGAGGACTAGTCATAAAGTTAGGACGAACAATCAAAACTCTTACGACATAGTATTTCGAAGTGAGATTAAGGATGGCGTTGGATTTATTGCCACGTTGCCTGACCCTAATATTATTCTTTACGATCAATTTAACGCATCCCCAATTGATTGGATAATACATGAAGAGTACGGCGGTGTTGTTTCAGCCGAAGAAATAAGCGGTGATAACTACGTAGTTTTAACTACGACTGCCGCCGCTAATAGTTTAGCCTACATAAAGAAAACGTTTAATCCTAATTTCTTTGGCACCATTAAAATTACTTGCAGCGTTATATTTACAAGCGGGAATAACTTTAAAATATGGCTACATTTAACTTCAGGAGCATGGGTTTATTTTGATATTGAAGGAACGCAAGGAGAAAAGGCATATCAAACAACAATACTTGAATCAGCAAAAGTTGATTACATTATGATTTGGGGCAGGGGTGGCAGCGGAGCCAATAAAATATCCTACATTAAAATAGAAAAGATATGAGCCTAGTCGAAATTTACTATAACGATATTCTGCTCGACCTTGCCGATAACGAGGTAATTCCTATTACCAAACAAGTTAATGAGGTTGGCGACCTTAATACGCTAAAGAGCGACTATACACGGGAGTTTAAGATTAAGCGTACTCGCCAGATGGAGTTGCTATTTGAAAACGCTGGGCTTATTAGTTCGACTACTCGTGTGCCATATACCGAACTTCAGGTTTATGTTTACATTGATGGACTTGAAGTAATCCCGAAAGGCAGATTAGCACTAAATAGAGCCGATGAACTATACTATTACTGCAACGTTTACTCAGGGGCTAAAAACTTCTTTGATAGCATTAAGGATAAGAAGTTAGGCGAGTTGGATATTAGCGAACTTGACCATACATGGAATGCCTCAACGGCTGCAAATAGCATAGTATTTGACCGAAATTATAAATACCTTGCTTGCGACCACTCCGACGACGGGCTTATGATTGCACTTGACGGGGCTAACTTTAAAATGGACGACTACACGACACGCCCGTTCGTTAAAGCGAAATATTTGTTTGATAAAATAATGACGGCCGAGGCGGTTGTATTGGAAAATGACATTGAAACCGATGAGTTATTTGTTAAGATGTACTTAAATATTGTGACATTGAAAGCGAACAATCCGAATATGGATGCGTATTTATCTGAAATGAAATTTATGAGTATACTCCAAATCCCAATTGAAGGAGAAACACAAATAATATTAGATTCAGATGTAACATATATACACAATCCAAAGGGGGTAATTTTTCTAGACAGCGATGCTATAATAGTTCCATTCACTGGTAAGTATAGATTTATTATTAATATGTTTAGATTAACAACAAATCTTTTACAATATTATGAAATAAGATTAAAAGAGAGTGGTGTTTTAATTGACTCTAGTTTTACGCTAACAGAGACAGGAATAGTCACAGGAGGAAGTACAGGATTTTTTACAGTAGAGGCAGATTTGACATTTGGTAGTATTATTAATTTCTATATAGCACTAACTTTTGCCGCTGGGTCAAAGGTATATATAGACGGGTTTAAAGTCGATTCAATTGAATACGATAAAGTAGCCATAGGCTCAACATTCTTTCTTGCAAACCACTTGCCAGTTATGAGCCAAAGCGATTACGTAAAGGCAATATGCAAGTTCTTTGGTTTAATTCCAGACTACGATATTATAACCAACACGCTACGACTTTGGAATATAAACCGAGTAATCGACAATAAGAACATAGCATACGATTGGTCTAAATACCTATCCGTTTCGGATTACGAGTTAACTTATTCATTAGACTATGCGAAAGTAAATAGGCTAAAATGGAAAGCCGATAAAGACGTAGTTGAAGGGCTGGGCAACGCAGCCATTAACGTTAACGACGAAACGCTGCCAAATGAAAAAACAATACTTGACATGCCGTTTTCATTTTGCCGAACAGCATCGAGAACCATTCCAACTTCTCCAAGTTTCATAGCAGCATTAGCCAGTATCGGTTGGTATCAAACAATTCCAGATAGTGCCGACTATAAAGAAAATGAAAATGTTGCTCCAAGGTTGGTTACAGCTGAAGCCGTTGGCACGGGCGTTGGCTATTATGACATTGACGGCACCACAACATATCTAACAACCGAATCGCAAGCATTGAAAGCAAGCGTCGACCTATTGAGTTTAAACACAGCAATAAGTTACAATGCGGCTTTAATTAATATGTTGGATAACACAAAGGTTCTAAAATTAAAGTTTAACTTGCCAGCAAAAGTAATTGCTGGACTTGACCACTCAATACCGATTTACCTTGAACAGTACACAGAATATTTCTTTATAAAAAAGGTTAGCAACTGGATTGCTGGCAAACTTTGTGAGGTCGAACTAATTAAAATATAAGCGATGGCTGATGAAACTAAAAAGGTATTAATCGACATACAAAGCAATCTTGACGAATATCGCAAGCAAGCAGTCGAAGCAGCCAAAGAAACTGAAAGGCTAAAAGGTAAAATCAAAGACCTTCAAGAAGCAAGCGGGGATAATACAGCAGAAATTGAGCAAAACAAAGAGGCGTTAAGGGCTTCGCAAACGCAGTACCGAGAATCTACTAAATCGGTTGAGCAACTAAACAAAGCGTTAAATGCAGAATCAGGCAGCCTAGAAGAATTACAAGCACAATTAAGAGTAGCTGAAAAAGAACTAAAAAAGCAAAGCGGGCTAATTATAAAGAACGCAGACGGAACACTTCAAATGTCCGAAGGTTACAAGCAAGCAAGTGTCGAAGTAGCACAAGCCCGTGAAGCAGTTAACGAGTTTAACTTAGGCATTGGTAACGGAAGTACTAATGTAGGTCTTTACGAGAAGTCTATTGTTTCGGCCATGTCGAACGTTAAGATACTTGGCGTTGATGGGAGTAAGGCGTTTGGGGCTTTAGGGCAAGGCATGGAGGTTATGTCGAAGGTTGGCTCAATGTCGTTTAAATCTTTGGCCGCTGCGTTTATTGCTACCGGTATTGGTGCTATTATCATAGCCATTGTTGCAGCGATCGCTTTACTATCAAAAGCTTTTCAACGTTCGGAAACTAACATGAATAAGCTGAAAAAGGTAATGGGAGGTTTAAGCGGTGCGTTTTCGGGGTTGCTTAAAGTACTTGAGCCCGTTGTAGAATTTATTGCCGATTACGTTATATTCTACTTTGATGCTATGGGTAAGGCAGCAGAAAAGGCAATGGCATTAGTTTCAAAAGCGTTAAGGTTTGTGGGGCTTGACGAAACAGCCGATAAGTTAGATAAGTTTACTCAAAAAATAAAAGATAGTGTAGCGGCTGGAATGGAATTAGCAGCGATGGAAGCCGAACTAGAAAAGGCTCAACGGCTATCAAGAAAAACACAGTTAGACTACCAAAAGGAAGCCGAAAAGTTAAGGCAGTTACGTGATGACGAAAGCCGCTCAATTGACGACCGTATGAAAAAGAATGAGCAATTGGGGGCGGTACTTCGGAAGCAGTCGGATGAGGAGTTAAAGATTGCAAACTTAGCGGTTAAGTTAGCAGAGCGAAGAATTGAATTAGAGGGAGAAAGTTCCGATAATTTGGATGCATTGGCAGAAGCACAAACAGAGGTTTCCGATATTGAAGAGAGAATCCTAGGGCAACAATCCGAGCAACTTTCAAACCTTAACGGATTACGTAGGGAACAAAAAGCCTACTATGAAGAGCTCTCTGCTAATATGCAGAAAGAAGAATCAATACGTAGGGCAAGGGTTGACGCTGAATTAGCAGCAGAAGAAATGCTTGCCGAACTAACAGAGGCAGCTCGTAGGGAAGCAAGGCAAAAGCGGATTGATGCCGAAGCAGCCGAGCGCGAACTCGATAAGCAGCAAATGGCTAAAGATTTTCAAGATTCTTTAGATATTGCAATATTAAAAGGACAAACAGAATTTGAAACAAGAAGACTAGAATTAGACGCTTTACAAAAGCAAGAATCCGAAGCCGCAAAAAAAAGGCATATGGATACTGCGCTAATAGATGAAAAATACACATTACTTAGAATCCAATTAGCAGAAAAGGAAAGGGATGCTAAACTATCTGCTTATGCGGGTTTCGCAGGTGATTTAGCAAGCCTATTCGGGGAGCAAACAGCAGTAGGCAAAGCAGCAGCCGTTGTGCAAGCAACAATAAGCACATGGCTTGGAGCGCAACAGGCATTCACAAAAGGAACAGAAATAGGAGGATTGCCTTTTGGTATTGCAAGTGCAGCCGTCGCAGTAGCAACTGGTTTGGCTAACGTTAAAAAGATACTTGCTGTAAATCCTAAAGGAACAGGCACAAGCGGAGGTGGTGGTGGTGCGCCCACCCGCCCTTCAAATGTTGTAACTCGAATAACAGGAGCAACATTGGCAGGGGCAAACACGCTAAACAACGTTAGCCAAGGCAACGTAGGAACAACGGTTGGGAGTGTATCGCAGCAAGCGCAAGCAGTAAATAGTAATAACGACAACTTAGTTGAAGCCATAAGCAATATAAAGGTGATAGCAACCATTGAGGATATACAAAGAGAGGCAGATAGAAAAAATATGATGGAAATAAAAGCGAATTACTAATGACAGTTTACGAATGGGTTAATGAAAATTTAAGCCTTGTTAAGCAACTCGAAAAGGCTGGGGTTATAAAGTATAAAGCCCCGTTATACTATGCAATTTACAGCCGCTATTCATACTACGTAGCACGGGGTAACTTAAAAACCCCAGCGATAAAACAAGCATGTATGGATTTTAATACATGCGAGCGAACAGGTTTTACAGCAATCGACGAAATGGAAAAAGAGATATGAAAATTGGAACAGTAACCCCAACGCTGGGCAATAGACCAAAGTTTTTAAACTTTCTTAAATCGAGGTTAGAACGGCAAACACGAAAATCCGATTACTCGGTATTTATTGATTATCAAAATACAAGCGGAGCAGTTGACATAAAGGAGCGATTTGTAAAAGGTATTTCGGAGTGCTTCGCTAATGGCTGCGACTTGGTTTTAATGATTGAGGACGACGACTACTATCCCTTAACTTACATCGAGGAAATGACTGCAGCATGGGCCCGATTAGGTAAGCCTAATCTGTTCGGGGTTAAAACCACTACCTACTACCATATCGAAAGCAACCGATTCGTTAACATGGCACCAAGCCATTGCTCTGCTTTTTGCTCGGCACTTGCAAAGGGTGCTAATTATAACGTTGGAGAAAACGGCTCGCCATACTACGACATAGCACTTTGGAAAGCAAACAAAGGGGTACAGGTTGATATAAATCACCCGCCTTTAGGGATTAAGCACGGACAAGGTGTTTGCGGTGGCGTTGGTCATAATCCTAATGCTAGATTGTACGGTAATAATATTGACAAAGAACTTCTCCTACTAAAGCAGCGAGTAGATGCCGAAGCTTTTGGTTTTTATAATCAAATAACAAAGTCCGACACTACTGCTATTATAGTTAACTTTGAAACCCCAGAGCTAACCAAGCGAGCAATTGATAGCCTAATAGGTTTTGAAAGGCTGAAAATAATTGTAGTAGATAACTCAAGCGAAGCAAAACGCTTCAAAGATGAACGAGTAACTGTATTGGCCCCTAAAGAAAACTTATTCCACGGCAAAGGGTTAGACTATGGAATCACTCATGCTGATACCGAGTATATAATTGTAATGGATAGCGATGCTTACGTAAAGGATTTAAACATAATTCGAGAGGCAAAACAAATACTTGAAGGTAATGTTTATGCCGTAGGTTGCCTAGTTGAGAATGTGCCTAAAACATCATTTTATAAATGCGAGTTTGACTACTTAAAACCTTACTTTGCTGTTTTTAAAAAAGATGTTTGCAAAAGGTTCTCTCCTTTTTTCCATCATGGTGCGCCTTGGTGTCAAGCAATGATTGATATTTATGGGATTATGCCAGTAATTGCAATAATGCCTGAAGCAGTTGTGCACGATGAGAAAGGTACAATAAAAATAACAGGCAAGGCATGGCAGTTAAATTGGGAAAAACATAAAGTAAAAACTAAAATAACCAAACCTACAGAGATGGAAAAGTTTGAACTAAAAAGCGGTATTGCTATTCCTAGAGAGTTTGGCGACCCTACCCCGATAACAAAGGATAATATCACCGACGAAATTGCGGTTAAGCTATTAAGGCGTTGGCCTACCTATCGTAGTTTATTCAACTCGATTCCGAGTTGGTATGATGATCCTAAAAAAGAAAATAAAAAAAAGGTAATTACCGTATTTTGCTTTGTTTACAACGAACGGGATTACTTACCTCATGTTTATGAATTTTGGAAGCGACAAGGTATTGGAATGTACGTAATCGATAACATGAGTAACGATGGCACATGGGAATGGCTGCAAGAAAACAATATCCCTTCACACCGATTCGACACGCAAGATATGTTTCAGTTGGCATGGCTGCAAAAGGAACTGGTAAGAACGCTGCACGTTGTTAAGCCAGATTGGATAATTTACGGAGCCGCTGATTTGTACTACGCATTCGACGAAAGCATACAAAAGGTTATTGAGAAAGCAGAACTAGGCGGGTTTAACCAAGTGAGGACCCATTGCTGGTTTACGTGTCCAACAGATAGGAAAAAGAGAAAACTGCCCTTAATTGAAAACTACCCATACTGCCAGCCGTTTTCCGATTTGAACATGATTTCAAAGTATGACGAGAAAATAATATTTAACGGCGACCATATAGGGCTGCCAAACGCACGGGCGTTATTTGTTGAAGGAATGATTATCAACACAGGCAATTGCAAACCGATTGCAATTCAAGAGGAAAAACTTGCACGAAGAAAAAGAGCATGGGAAAGCGGAATGCATAAAGGTTGGGGCGTTCACTATACGGCTCAAAAAGCAAAAAACTGGGAGCATAAAAAAGAGGATTTACAAGACATTAGGAAAAGTCCATATCATAAATATTACCTAAAAATTAAGGAACTATGCGAATAGAACAGGTACACTTTGCGCCTAGCGTAAAATTCTTTGAGAGTAAGTTTTTGCAACGCTGGGATATTAGTAGGTATTTTGACCCATTAGCCCCTGCTTTATTTGTAGGAGCTTATAATATCGATGATGTAAATATCATCAATAAGCATAAGGGTAAGAAATTAATGAAGGTAACGAGCAAGAGATGGGACTGCTTAGACGAACTAAACCCTAAAGACCTTGTTATATTAAGAGGGAATGGGATGCCGTTTGAAATGGATGCCAGTAAGTACAAGATAAAGGCAATGAATATACAGCTAAAGGATTTTAGCAAGTTCGTGCCAACATTTTTAGGGGATAAAATATATTGTTATCTCGGAAATGATGCTACTAAAAAAAGATACGGGTATGATTTAGCAATTGAAATACAAAGGCATATAGAGCATGAAATTGTATTCGGGAAAATCGACAAAAGCAAACCTGAAACATTAACTGATGACTATTTAAAAAATACATTTTACGAAAAGTGCTTCTGCAACCTAGAGTTATCTACTCACGGAGGAAGGGTGAGCAGGGTTGAGATGGGCTACATGGGTCGTAAAACGATAATGCTAGATTCAGTAGAAAATATGGTTAATGCGATTAAAGTAGAGAGTGAGAAAATAGGCACAATGCAAGCCGCTACAATAGCAAGTGATTACTTTACTAACGACTGGCAAGATGTTGATTTCTGGAATGAGGTGTAAGGATAATGCATTAACGCTTTTGGTTAACGATTTGCCTTCGGGTATAACCATGGCCGAGGTTGGGTGCTTCGCAGGTGAGAGCACTGCTATATTTTTAAACTCGGGTAAGATTAATGAACTGTTTGCAATCGATCCATGGGAAAAGCAATTTGTTGATCCGAACGACGACATGGCTAGTAGCTTAAATGCCATGTATTCCAAAATAAGATGTGCCGAGCAATCATTTGAGGAACGGGTTAAAGGCAAAAGTGTAATTAAGTTAAAGATGCTATTTAGCGAAGCAGTTAAGTTATTACCTATGCTCGATTTTATTTACATTGATGCCGATCACCGATATGAAAGCGTAAAGGCAGACATTAAACTTGCACTAACTCGATTAAAGCCTAACGGAATAATTGCTGGACATGATTACTACAATCAATTCGAAGGAGTAATTAAAGCCGTTAATGAAACACTTGGAAAGCCAGATAATGTTTACGCAGATACAAGTTGGATTAAGCGGCTATGATAGTAGATGTTTTAGGGCTTGGCGAAAGTTTGGCACTCCACGACGGCAATAATATAACTGTTGGGGTAAACGATATATTCAAAGTTAAACCTGTTGATGTGCTGGTTTGCGTTGACTACAAATCATCGTTTACTCCCGAGCGTTTAAAGTGGATTGAAGAGGCGAATGATTGCGCTTTTTTTTCACACCTCGACGAATGGAAAAGCAAACCGAACTTTAGTAAGATTGAACTTCAAACATTTTATCCGAAGCAGGTTGCTAACCTCGACATCCAACAACTTCCGAAATCTGTATTCTCTCCTTACGTTGCGGTTGCTTTAGCTTATAAACTATTTACCCCTTCGCTTATTCGGGTGTTTGGAGTTGACATGACGAATCACCAGCATTTATCAAAAGAAAAAGAAAGAATACAAAAGGACTGGAAAGCGTTGGTTATTGCGCTTCGCTTGAAGGGTTGTGAAGTTGAGGTTTTTGGGAGTGGAATGTTAACTGCAAAATAAAGTCAGTTTATACTTAGTCTAAATAAACACGCAGCAATGTATATTTGTCAAAAATATGCGTATGACTGCAACCTTTCTACTTTATGGCGACATACTCCCATTCGAAGAGAAGCAAGAAAACGAAATGTTCGGGGTAAATATCGGGGTGAGTTCTAAAGATATATCCTATTTTATTGAAGCCAATAAAGAAGCCGAAGAATATATTATACGAATTAACTCTAGGGGAGGAAGCGTTTCAGAGGGGTTTTTAATTCACGACCTTTTGGTTAATAGTGGTAAGAAAGTCACAACCATTGGTGAAGGCAAAATATTTTCTATTGCAACTGTTGTGTTTTTAGCAGGGAACAAAAGGGTAATGCTTGAAAACTCCGACGGATTAATTCACATGCCATTTATTCCGCCTTATACCCTTGCTGATTCCTACGATTCAAAAGAACTTGCCGAACTATCCGAAAGCCTAAAGCAAGAAGAAGAAAAAATATTGCAGTTTTACGTGCAAAAAACTGGACACGGCAAAGAAGAACTAAGGGCGTTTATGGAAAAAGAAACCATGCTTTCAGCCTCAGACATGCTAAAACTTGGATTCGCAACCGAAATAAAAGAACAACTCAAAGCAGTTGCTTTTATAAATAATTCACTAACAAACAAAAAACCAAATGAAATGGCAGAGAAAACTGTAATGGAAAAAATTCTCGACCGTGCCGATGCTATCCTTGCTAAGTTTAGTAGGATTGATGCAAAGAACATGGAACAGACCGACGTAAACGGAAACGTGTTTACGGTTGAACGTGAGGAGGGTGATATTCAAGTGGGGGATAAAGCAAGCCCCGACGGTGAGTACACGCTCGAAAACGGCACAAAGGTAGTAGTACTCGAAGGAGTAATTACCGAAATGGTGCCAGCAGCCGAAGAAGGCGACGGCGAAATGGAAGCCTTAAAAGCCGAGAACGCCGAACTAAAGGAAAAGATTGCAGCAATGGAGGCGAAAGTTTCTAACGTGGCAACTTTGGAAACCGAAATGAAGGCTTTAGTCACTGACCTTCGTGCGCAAAAATCGCTGGTTACTATTGGCGGGCGTACTCAAAACTTTAAAAAAGTTGAAACAGCTGCTGTTGACAAGAAATTCAGCAAAGAAGAATATGCCAAACTTGAAGACAAAACTAAAAAATAAGGAGGAACAATAAATGGCAACAACTAAAGTAGATTTTAGTGCTTTCAGGTTTGGAGCGGAAGAGGTAAAAGCCTTTAATGAGATAATTATTAAAAAGGTTTTGGAATCGCCTGAACTGAACTTGATTCACACTTTTGAAACAAATATCCGAAACGACCAAGAAATTGGCTTTATTGAAGGCTCGTTAGGATTAATTGGCAAGGCGGCTCAAGGCTGCGGAACTCGAACCCCTGACGAAAAATCGTTAGCAACTTCGGTTAAGACATGGTCTCCAAAACGCTGGGAGGTTTACCTTCAAATGTGCTGGACAGACTTAGAAAGTAATTTCGGTCGCTACCTTCGCAATTTAGGCGTTGACGTTTCTGACTTAACAAACACCGAGTATGCAAAATTCTTAGAGCCTTTTATCATAAAAGGTATCAAAAACATGCTATTCCGTTTGGTTTGGATTGGCGACACTACCGCTGCAACAACCGCTGATAGTCCTGCTGGCGTCTTCACGGCTGGAACTAACACTGCTTACTTCAATTTGATTGATGGAATTTTCAAGCAACTTGGCGTAATTATCGCAGCAACACCAGCCCGTAAAACTACTATCGCAGCCAATGGAGAGGCAACTTTTGCGCTTCAAGATTCAGCATTCACAAACGCTTTGGCTTGGAGTACTTTCCTTTCACTAATTGATGACGCACCAACCGAACTAAAAGAACTGGACAACACAGTGGTTATTATGACTGATTCTTGCCGTCGTAGGATTAAGCGTCATTTGCAATCCGAATCGATTGACTTTACCCTTGAGCAATCAATCAACGGTATGCAGTTACTGAAAGCCGATGGGTACGAAATTATAGGCGTGCCAATGTGGGATAAACTTATTCGTACTTACCAATCGAACGGCACGAAGTACAACAGCCCTCACAGAATGCTATTCACAACCAAAGATAACTTGCCCGTTGGGTTTGAGGGAAATGAGGCATTTGGAGCATTCAAACTTTGGCAAGACGACGTTACCGAGTACACTTACATCAAAACTAAAGATGCTCTTGATGCAAAGGTACTTGAGGACAATTTGATTCAGTACGCAATCTAAAACAAAAAATCCGATATGACAACATGCGGAAAAATAGCGAGCGGTATCGTGCATAATTGCCCCGATACCCTCGTATCGGGCTTGCAAGACGAAGCGATTTTAATCAATGCCGCCGATATTGATTATGATAACTGCGTTTTTGATGGCACGAATAAAATGATTCTTACGGACATCGTTCTGAAAACTGCAAGCCCAGTCCTAACAGGGTTTAAGATTGAGGGCTACAACTTTTCAAACGAACACGACACCGCTTTAGTAAAGCGTAGATTCATCGACGGCTGGGAGCATAACTTTCTTTTCCGTATCTTTGACAACACTCCAGAAATTAAAGAGTGGGTTAAGAATGCCGTTGGTAGTAGGTTTATTGTAATTACAAAAAATAAGTACAATAACCGAAATGCAATATTACCCGGAACAACTGTTTTTGAGGTGCTAGGTTTTTGGAACGGTTTGGAAATACTTGAAGCAACCCGTAATGCAAGCGATGAGGAAACTCAAGGCGGTTGGGTATTAAAGGCAGGGTGCGACGAATCGAATAAAGAACCCTATCCACCTTATGCATTCTTTAAAACAAGTTTAGCAGTTAGTCAAGCAGCTTTTGACGCATTTGCGTAAACGGTATGATCGAACAGCTTAAAGAGTTAATTAAGCAGGTATGCAAAGGGGAAGCCACGGTAGAACAAGAGAAGTTTATCGTGGCTTCTTACCAAAAGATATACGGTAAACCATTCTCGAATTGCAAATGTCAACTTTGCGACGCAATATTTCAAATGCTAAAAACCATTGAAACTATGAATAGTCAAACTTTCAAACTTAAAAAAGGGATTGCCCTTACACGATTTGGACAACCCGAAATATACACGTCGGAAACATTGACCGATGAAGCGGCTATTGCGCATTTAAAAGAACGCCCTCAAGATGTGCGTTTATTTGATGTGATTCCAGATAGTTACTATAAGCAGCCACGCAAACTTGCGGATATGCTGCCTAAAGAAGAAGTAAAAGAGGTTGCTATTGTTTCAGAACAACCCATAACGCAAGAAATTCCAGCACCAGTAAGTTACGTAAAGCATAAAAGGCGTAGGAAATGAGAGTAGCAAAGTTAAAAACAACTAATCGCAAAACCGACGGGCGGCTTCAAACGTATGGTGTCATGACCTATGGGGATAATAACGATTATCCAGAAAAGGTTAAGGAGGTTTTCAATGCGTCGCCAACTGGCAAAGGGTGTTTAAACACATCAATACGGTTTGTTTTTGGCGGTGGTTTTAGCGATGTTGCTTTAGCAAACTACATTATTAACCGCAAAGGGCAAACTGGCAACGCGCTGCTTAAAAAGTGCGTTGAGGACAAACAGGAACATGACGGCTTTGCGTTGCATGTTAATTATAACGGGCTTTATGAAATTGCCGAAGTTCAGCATATCCCTTTTGAACATTGTCGAATTGGTATCGACGAAGAAGGCATCCCCAACGGATTAATAGCAGTACACCCCGACTGGACGGCTCGCAATAAGGTAAGGCGTAAAGCACTGCGCAAGGAGGACATTAAGTATTACCCAGTTTTCAATCCTATTAAAGAGGTTATCGATGCTCAACTTAAAGGCAAGCCAATAACTGAATTTACTGGCCAAGTATTCTACTTTTCGAATGAAGGTGAATTGGTATATCCTCTTTGCCCTTTTGATTCGACTGTAACCGACATGGCAACAGAAGAAAGTATATCGACCGTTTTGCATCGTAATGCAAAGCATAACTTTCTACCAGCCGGAATGATCGTTAAGAAAAAGAAAACCGAAACGACCAACGCAGAAAACCAAGATTCAAACAGCCCCGACGACGACGGACTTGCTAATGAGATAACCGAATGGCAAGGCGACGAAAGAGCCGCTAAAATGATACTCGTAGAAACGGAGTTCGACGAAGAAGTCCCAACCTTTGTGCCGTTTACTATTCAGAACTTTGACCGTATGTTCGATTCAACGTCGAAGTATGTACAAGATACGATTGGTCGAATGTTTATGCAGCCACCTATACTTAGGGGCGTTGATGTTGGAGCAGGTTTTGGTGCTGACTTACTAAAAAACGCTTACGACTTTTATAACTCAATCGTTGAGGGCGACCGCAAAACCGTAGAAAGCGAAATGAAAAAGGTATTAACTTTGCTACCTGTAAAGTTTGCAAATTACGATATTATGCCGTTAACGTATTTAAGCCAAGCCACAAATGAAAAACTGGATAAATAAACAGTACATAAGCAAGTTTAGGTACATGGCAGCTTCGGTCAATAACGAGAATCTACTCGACCAATGTATAACCGAAGCGATGCTATTCGACTTACAGCCGTTTCTTGGGGCTGCGTTCTTTCAGGAACTAATCACGGCATACGATGCCGACACGCTAACAGCCGACCAATCTAAACTACTTGAGGGAGGTAACTATACTTACAACACCTATACCTACGGATTCCAAGGAATTAAAACAGCCCTTTGCTACTTTGCATTTTCTCGTTACGTTTCAAGGGATGGCATTCATCACACCGCTACTGGAATGGTTACAAAGGACGGGGCATTTTCCGAGCCTGTAAGCGATAAAACTAGGCAGCGTTTGGCATCACAGGACGCAGCACTTGCCGAGGGGTTGAAGTTGGAAATTATCGACTACCTAAATCGAAACTGTTTACTTTACACCCTTTGGGGTGGTACTCGCAAGATACGTAAACCACAAATGAGGAGCATTGGAGAATGAGCGAAATATACGCAGGGCTAAAGGGAGCGATTACGTTCACGACAGCAACAGAATGGGAGCAATTAGTAGCGCACATAGTCGAAAAGACTGGCCGAAGGGTTCTCGGGATGTACTCTTACCCAGCCAGAACAGGTTACAACACACTGACAAAAGATGGCAATGTTTATACGGGGAAAATGCTCCCAGAGGTCACTAAGCTGGCAGCAACCGAAATTCTTGAAATAGAAATTAAAGCCTTTGTTGACGAGAATAACGAATCAACAGGTGTTGCAGAAATTGCTAGGATAAAAGATAATACCCTTAAATCAGTTCAACGTGTATCGTAATGAGTGTAACCGTTTATTTTCCTGCCGCTCTCGAAGTAACCGCTGAATTTAGCAATAGCAGTATTGCCGTTGAAGTGGAATTTGCAGCACCTCTTGAGGTTGCTGTAACTATTGGAATTGGCTCGACAGGTACACTTGACCATTCAAAGTTGACCGAGGAGAGCCGAGCAATGGGAGGGCAGCACCCAATAGGGGCTATTACAGGTCTTGCGGAACTACTGCCAACACCAGACCAACTAAAGGCTATGGATCTTGCGTCTTTGCCATCGATTGACAACCCATTTGCAACAGTTAATGATATACCGGAAATACCTGCAATCCCAACCAAAACAAGCCAACTCGAAAACGACAGTAACTTTATTACCGCTGACGATATTCCTGCTATTCCCACAAAAACAAGCGAATTAGAAAACGACAGTGGGTTTATAACTTCGGCTGCAATACCTACTAATGCAAGCCAAATAACCGTTGACACTCCATTTACCCCAGCCAACACTCCTGTAGTTGCTGGCATTAGCGCACAGGTAGCATTTGAGAAGGTGCAGGGGCAAATAAATGATATAAAAGATAATTACCTTTTAAAGTACACAGTACCATCGAACGTGGCATCTATTACGCTATCAGTCGATAAGAATAATGCTAATTTTAATTTTGTCGAAGGGGATAAGATTGAAATAATATACAAACTAATAAACTCAGAAGATACAATAGAGCGTTTTCGAATTAACGAAAATACATCTTTAATATATGTTAGAGAGACAGTGGTCAACAGTTCAGCGTGGATAATCAGCGGAACTGCTGGGGTAGAGCAGTTTGGATTTATTGACCTGTTATTGCTCGGAAATGAGGCTTTAGGCTCTTTAATCAACAATACAGAAACAGCTGCAACTTCAAGGGCGATAACCAAATATGGACTTAAAACTGTAGGGTTAGGCGCAGGAATTAGCTCATTCACTTTCTATGTCACCTCGGGCACTATTAATCAGAATAGCGTAATTATTATAAAAAAAATAAAGTAATGGCAATAAGATGGGTTTGTGTACAGGATGCAGATGGCGATCCGTGCGTGCGAGAGGTGACGACAAGCGAAATTGAGAATATGCAGCCTGAGCCTATTGTATGGCATAAAGATCGTCCTATGAGGGTGCAGGTTCCCATGCAGTTAGTTCGCGAAAACGACGAGAAAATTAAGTACGGGGCAGTCGATAACCCATATTTGTCGGGGCTATTAACTTATATGCTTGCAACCGACACCATTGAGCGCAAAATTGAGAATGAGACGCTATATGCTTACTTCGATACCATTTTCCCTGAACACGAAGCGATATTGAATACCATTAATTTAACCGTTGAAACCAAATCTTAAACTACGACCATGCCTTTGAAAGCCCCGTCAACATTTAGTTCAATATCCCGAACCGTATCGGCTTCGTTAATTACTGCATTGATAATTGGATTAGCAGGGGTAGGATATGCATTTATTGACGGCAAAGCAAGCATAGAGGATTTGCAAACCCATTGCGAGGAAAATAAGCGTGTAGAAAATGCGATGTACTGGCAGATTGGCGAACAACGGAGCGCAAACAATGAGAAGTGGGTTAAGCAAGAAAAGGTAAACGATAATGTAGATGATAAGCTGGACAAAATTATATCAATTCTTAACGAAATTTCAGGCGACAATAAGGCTATAAAAGTCGAAATTAAGTACCTTAGCGAAAGGAAAAGGGGGCTTTCCCTTATTACTGAAAGGACATTCGATGAAAAATTTAACTAAATTAGTGGAACGGTTACAACTCGAAGAGTTATCTTTGACAAGTAAGCGGTTCAAGAAATTTGAAAAGGAGTTATTTAATGGAAAGCGCAAACGAGTTAATAGTAAAAAAAGCAAGGCAGTATCTAGGACAAAAGGAAATTAAGGGTAATACTGGCTGGATCGATAAGTTTTTCCAAGATAAAATGACAGCCGTTGGCTGGGGTGAAGGTCAGGCATGGTGTTCATACTTTGCTGAATTGGTTTGGCGCGAGGTTTATGGTTCCTTAAATTCAATTATCGAAGGGGATTTACGGACTTTATTCAGTGCTGGGGCGACCAAAACATTTAACAACTTTGAAAGTTCAAGTAAGTATAAAAAGTACGTTTCTCGAAAGCCTATAATAGGGGCTTTAGCAATTTATCGCTATGGAACAGGATGGCAGGGGCATGTTGGTATTGTTACTGCTATTCGTGGCACCCAGATAAAACTAATTGAAGGCAATACAAACGCAATTGGCGGGCGTGAAGGCGAAGAAGTTGCTGAGAAAACGCGAATAATTGACTGGCATATTATTGATAAAAGACTAAACCTAATGGGGTTTATACACCCTCCTGAATATTAACTTTAAAGCTTAAATTATGATAAACTGGATTCTAAACCTAATTGGCATATTTGCCTATTTTCTTAATCGGTTTAATAACCGTAAGAATAAAACGAAGTTAAACTTTAACTTCTGGCTTAATGACAACTGGCCGGAACTATTCCAAACGCTGCTAATTAACGTCGGGTTAATGCTGCTATTAAGCATGAAAGGGGCGGGGGCTGTTGTGGATAAGTTTTTAGAAACCGGACTACCTTGGAATATTACCATTGATCCGACATTAGGCAAAGCAATTATAGCATTTGCGCTCGGTCTTGGCTTAACATCTTTGATCTATTCGGTATTCAAAGCAAAGGTAAAGCAATGAAAAAACTAGCCATTTTAAGCCTGGTTATTGCCGTTATCATTTTCGGTGGGCAATCCTGTACGAAAAGGTATTGCGCTGCAAAATACCCCCCGCAATCAATCGTTAACACGGTAATAAAAGAGGTTGAGAAAACAATCATTCGAGATACTACGATAACTGTTCACGTAAAAGGCGACACGGTTAAAGTTACGGAAATTGTTTATGTTGATCGCGAGGGTAAAATAAACATGAAGCCGGTTAACAAAGAAACGGAACGGGTAAATGTAACGGCCTCAATTAAGGATGGAAAATTGCAGATTGATATTGTTAATAAACCTCTTAAAATTGAAGTAACACTTAAAAAGGCGTTAGTCGATCGGAATTACTGGAAGGAAAAGGCCGAAAGCAAGCAGGAAGCAATTAAGGTAAACGAGAAAACATGGTTCGACAAGTTTGCTAGGAAATGGTTTTGGATTACGGCCCCGCTACTTTTAATTATTATAGCCTTATATTTGCGAAAGTTATTTAGTTGACATATATTTGCTTTATTCATGGTTTTCTTGTTGATTTTTTTTAAGCCCCGTTGCTGAAAAGTAGCGGGGTTTTTTATTGCTATTTATTGAAAAACGTAAAAAAATGACGTCTTTTGGCCCAAAAAAAACCTTAGAACGATTATAAATAACTATCATACTATATATCAACGAAATAAAATTGTTCTATTTAACATAATAATTTGCATAACGTATATATTATATATATCTTTACATTAACAAACAAAAACAAAACGCCATGAACCTTCAAGACTTAACCGAAAATAGAGAAAGAATCATGAAAAACATAAAAAAACAATCTTCTGAAAAAGAAGCAATTGTAGGGGTGATGAATAAAATGGTTGCATGGTTAAATAGTAGGGAGGACATTCAAGAGATGAAACCAACAATGGGAAATGTAGATAAATTCACATCTATGTGTATTGCTTCTTGGATAAAAAATGATTATAAGCCAATTATTACAGAAGAATGGCTTGAGCATAGGGAGCAAGTAAAATGGGAAACAATATCATTATAAACCAAACTTGAAAACACTAAAATCAATACGAACATGAAAACACTAAAATCAATAACAGGGCGAGAATTTAAAATAGCCTCAAATAAGAGAAATCGAACATTCACTATCATGGTTGATAGCGTAAGATACAGAACCTGCCAGATGTCTAAAGATGAATTTAATAGTTGCCTAAATAATACAGGTAACGACTGGTCTAATTTTCTAAAATCTAATGAATATTATAAAGTATAACCCAATGGCAAAAAAACACGAGTTCACAGAAACCAAGCTGATTAAACTTAGCAGTGTTCAAAAGAAGTACCTTGAAACTATTCCTAATTCTTGCGGGTATATCCGAAGCTTAATTGATGCCGAAATGCTAAAGATTTGGCAAGAGAAGCAAGAGCTTGCATGGGTCGATAATGACTGCTTGATTCAAGAATCCTGCTCTTCGTTTAAAACAGTAATTTGTAATAAGAATTGTAAACTTTATCTATAAAAACCATGCTACTAACCGAACAACAGATTGAAGCAGCCAGAAACGAAATGGCAGCGCAGCTAAAAAAGCGAAACAACTACGTTTTAAAGCGTACCGAGTTCGAGCTAAAAGAACAGGAAATACTAATCGTAATAACTTACTACTACAATGCCGATGAAAACTATCAATGCGCGAAATATGAGAGCGTGGATGGCAGCGGAAGGGATGTTGTAGTTGATAATATCGGAAGGTTGAATTTGTATGAATAACGGCTGGAAATATATACTGATTTTTAACCGATTTAAAAGCACAAAGCTATGATAACAGAATTATTTGAAAAATACGGAAACCAAAAACCAATGGACTTCGGCGATACGGCGGATTTTTTCCTAGAAGGATACAATTACGTATTGAAGCTTTTTAGTGAATTAAATACAACCCGTGTTAGCAAGTGGGGCGGATTGGGGAGTAAGCCTTCGGTTTGCGATGGGGAAAAATGTTTAGACTGCAAAATTTGGGCAAAGAATAAAAATGGGTGTGCTGATTGTCATCTGTTTAATAGGTGCTAACGTTTGAGTATAACCGAAGTTGGCGATTAAAAAGCAATAACTTTCAAAATACAGATAAATATGAATAAAAGTACAGAAGTATCGAAAACGCAGAAACCCGCCAATTGCGGCTCTGCTGTGTTAGCGCCCGTTGATGATATTAATACTGAGTGTTACGAGTGCGAGGCTGGAATGTGTAATATATGTCCATATAGAGATAATTGGTATGATTGGCAAAGCGCTAATTATGAGCCGACAGAAAAAGACAAAGAGGAAATCAAAGAACCTGAAATGGTTAACAAAGATATATTGGTGTGTGATTCAAAGTGTGGGTGGCAACACGATAATCCGAGCGAATGGCATCATTACGAAAGAGCCACAAATGGACAATTATGTAAGACGTGTGGAACTTGTTCAGCATTCTGCCATATAGAAACCGTGCGTGTGCCTTTCAATGGGTGCTAACGTTTGGCGGTAAACTCTCGTTGCCGTGCTAAATACGAGGGGTGAATTTTTAAAATACAACAAAATGAAAAACGAAGCAGAAAATATTAATAAACCACAAGGCAATGGAGTTTTACCGTGTGTTGTAGGCAGTGCTTTATTGCCCCAATACTGTAAAGACTGTAATAACCACCCTTGCGATAACCACGATAAACACATAAAATGTAAACAATGCTATTTTATAGGCAATCAGCAATCAAACTTTGAACGTAAGTCTGTTTAGCATTGCCTACAACGGAGGCAAGTGTATTTAGTTTTTAAACCGACCTAAAAGAAAAGAAGATGAAAACAGCTAAAGAATTTTATAAAGATGAAAAGGGTTATTGTGATGAAGCGATGGAGGGAGTTCCATCCGCATTCTTTACTATAATGGAACGATATGCTATTGAATACCATAATAGTGAGGTTAAAAAATTAAATGTACTTGCTGTTAGCAAGAGCGAGGGCATTGAGCGTGAGGCTCAGTTAAATTGCGACCACGAATGGGAATATGATACGTTTGACCATTTTGGTTACCCAAAAGAAAAATACTGTATAAAATGTGGAGAAACACAAGCAACTTAATTGATGCTAACGGAGGGCGGTGTATAGCGTTGCCGTCCTTTGGCAATGATATGCAACGCTTGTTAGCAGTAGGCGTTTAACGAACTAATTGAAACTAAAAACTAAATAAAATGAAAATTGAAGACTTCTTTAATATGGAAAGTGAGCTTGGTGACACTATAAAAATGACCAATGAGCAATTTATTTCTAAAACAAGAGACTTTCTAACGAAGATAGAAGCCGAATACAGTCACTGCTGGGGAACAAGAAGGATTAGGGATGAAGAATATGAGTTAGCCGATTGTGATAACTGTAAAGGAGAATGCAACCTGAATGTAAATGGAAAAGAAATAAATTGCGTTGTTGATAATATAGAGGGTGAATGTTTTACCATAGAATTTGATAGCGAACTATTTGCCGAAGAAATAGAGAATATTATGTTCCACGATGACAAATTTTCATTTTATGAGTTATTACAGTGTGAAATTTCCAACGAAGCATAATAACGCTTGCTGCTAACGGTCGGCGGTATGGTTAGTAAAGCCACCCACTACCGCAACCTATGAAACATAAACTTAATTGGCTTTATTAACTATGACCGCTTGTTAGCGGTTCGTTATTGAGCGTGGGCGGTGCAAAACTTAAATAAAATGGAAGAAATTTTAAAAGACTTACAAAAGTATGAAGAACCTAAGTTTGGCTCTTTTAAATGGTTATCATGTCAGGCTGGACTACAAAAAGTATCTAAACTTATTGAAGAAGATAAGGACATCAAAGAGGCATTACATAACCTAATTGCAATGAGCGTTCAGAGTGCGTTGGCAAATGAACGCTAACGAATGGTTGTATGTGTTCGGTTTTGCCACGCACGTACTCCGGTTCAAAGCTATACAGCCAATTGGCAAAACTGACATATACAACGTGTTAGCACCATGTACGGATTATTAACAACTAAAATATAATTGAAATGAAAAACCAAAAGTATTACCAAAAACAAAGAGAGGCTATTTTAAACGATAGCCACAGAAAAGACCTATTTAAGGCATTATTTGACTTATATGCAAATGCAATGCCGATAGCATTAAAAAAAGATGATGGAACAGTTTCGTGTTCTTATTCTGATGAAGTAGAGGAATTAGCCGACAAAATAAGAGAGCAAATACGATTAAGGGACAATCAGGTTTTTGAAGCGCATTCGTAGTATTGGTGCTAACGTTGGCGGTAAGAGTAGGCCGCTTTAAGACTGCTCAAATTAAGTACAAAACTATCCGCGGCTTACTTTTACCGCGTGTTATAAAACGGCCTTTATGATACTTGAAAGAAAAGAATGGAAAGAATATCATCCGAACGGGCAAGTTTGGATAACGGGCGAAATCGGAATAATTGCGGATATGTGGAAGCACTTATATAATTATAGAACTGGATTTAAAGGATATGAAGATAAAGCAGTTTGCAGGCTTGGAAAATGGACAAAGCAATTCGATAATGGTCAATTAGCTTGGACTATCGAATATGATGATTATGGAAATGAAAACGGCAAAAAATATCCATCGTTCAGAAAAGATGGAACAGGGATTTCTTAAGCTGTTTTATAACGGCTGGCGGTATGCTTAGTTGGCGTACCAATTAGTAATAACTTAAATTAAAAGACATGAAAGATTCAAATTTACACCCAGTTTTTAAAGATATACTTGATAGCCAATTAAGTATACATAGTGTTGTGGGTAGTACGGGAAATACACCTGCACACGTATTAGATAATATAAAATTTCAAATAGGCAATGATGAGTTTTTAATTTTCATGATAGCACACAAAGGCATAAGCACGAAAGGGCAAATATTTTACAACGGCGAACTTGGTTACGTGCTAATTAAAAACGGTCGAACAATGATGAAAGAAGAATTTGATGAAACAATGATAAATACTATGCTAAGGTGGAATTTAAAACCAAGGCAGTAGTATTACCCACAACGGAGGCGGGTAGGTAAAGTGCTGACTACCGAAACAGAACATTTGAAACAACTAATAGTATTAATAATTTTTAGAGAGGGCAATTTTTATGGTTAATTTCTTTAATGTAGATTGTATAGAGTTTATGAAGTCGAAGCCTGACAAGTGCTATGACCTTGCTATTGTTGACCCACCGTATGGGATTGACAATAGCAAGACATTATCGCTAAGAGGATATACTGGAAAAGGATGCCCGATGAATAGACGAATGAGAGAAGCTAATTCGGATTGGGACATAAAACCAACATTGGAATACTTTAACGAACTATTCAGAATTTCTAAAAATCAAATAATATGGGGCGGAAATTACTTTACCGATTTAATACCCCCAGCAAGGGAGTGGCTTTTGTGGGATAAAGATAAATATTCATTTAAGCATAGCGCATTTGAATTAGCGTGGACTTCATTCGGGGGGGTGTGTAAAAAAGTAAAAATACAGCACCACGGTTTTTTGGTAAAAGACAAATATACAATACATCCAACACAGAAGCCAGTTATGTTATATCAATTTATTTTAAGGGAATATTGCAAAAATGGAGATAGCATATTAGACACTCACGGAGGGTCAATGAGTATAGCTATTGCATGCGATATTGAGGGATTTGATTTAGATGTTTGCGAAATTGATAAAAAATACTTTAACGATGCCATTAAGCGATTTAATATTCATAAACTACAAACCGTTCTTAAATTCTAATTGCCGTAAGGCAAAAGTGGGGGGGGCAAAAAAATATTAATATGACCATACGAATAGACCAATCATTGAAACGAATCAGACAGCATTTTATACACTTGCTGTTAGCAAATCGTTTTAATGTTTGCTAACGGCTGGCGGTATGGTTTAGTAAAGGCTGACCACTACCGACCAATCGAAGATAAAAACTTTAAACAGCCTTTATTAACTATACCGCTTGTTAGCGTTTCGTTTTTGAGCGTTGGCGGTGCAAAAAATAAATAAAAATGCAAATACAACTTATTGAATCGAATTACAATCCAATAAATGAATTTCATACATGGACATTTGTATTTGGATTTTATAATAGCAATAATGAATCAAAATTTATTGTAAAATCAAGTACCCCAATTGGATTTGAAAAAATAAAAAACAGAATAATAGAATTTGATGAGTTTATAGAATTTTATAAGGGTGCGTTGGCAAATGAACGCTAACGTTATCGGGGTGTGAAACGTACCCTTTGAGTAAAGAGATTAATTGAAACAGTAAACTAAATAATTTTTAAAAATGTGCGAGGGCAAATTTAAACACGGTAGTTTATTTAGCGGAATAGGGTTTGCATATGTCAATTATATATTATATCTTTGAGGCATGGGACAAAAAAGAAAACCTGTTTATGACAATGCTTATCAAAGTTACTTAGACGGACTATCGCTTGAACAGGTGGCGAATGAGATAGGTGTAACAAGGCAATGTGTTTATAAGGCATTTAAAAAAAGAGGGTATATTTTAAGAGGCCCTAACTTTAGACCTTATCAGATTTACGACGGTAAAAAGTTTACGCTTAGGAATACGGGATATTATTCTTTGTCAAATGACGATAGATGCTTAATGCATAGGTATGTTTGGGAAAAAGAAAAAGGCATAATACCATATGGCTGGGACATTCATCACCTAGATGAAAACAAGGCAAATAATGTAATTGAAAATTTAGAATGCTTGCCAAAAACAGAACATACAAGCAAGTATAGTCCTCACAATAACCAGTACACTAAAGGCAGAAAACGTGATACACATAGGACTATTTGAAGGTATTGGGGGGTTTTCACTAGCAGCCGAATGGGTTGGGTGGAAAACATTAGTAACATGTGAAATAAACTCTTTCGGGCAAAAAGTACTTAGATACTATTGGCCTAATGCTTACCATCATGGTGATATACATACATTAACTTATGAGACAATTAACGCTGAACTTACAATACGATTTGGAACCCACTGGAGAAACGATGACATCATCGTTACTGGTGGGTTCCCGTAACTTTGCCAACCCTACTCCGTTGCAGGGCAAAGAAAAGGCAAAGCCGACGAACGTCACTTGTGGCCCGAAATGTTGCGAGCAATTCGAGAAATTCAGCCGCGCTACGTCGTGGGGGAAAATGTTGCTGGGCTTATTAGTTGGAGCGGAGGGCTGGTATTCGACGAGGTGCAAACTGACTTGGAAAATGAAGGGTACGAAGTATGGCCGTTTATACTTCCAGCTGCAGGTGTCAACGCTCCGCATAGACGAGATAGGGTTTGGTTTATTGCCCACTCCAATGGCGCAAAACAGGGAAACGACATTAGAGCAAACACAGCAACGGCAGGTGATATACGGAGGGAAAACGAGAGCGATGTACTTGGAGAATTTTGCCGTACTGGGATTACTCCCGACGCCAACAACACAAGAAGCAGAATCGAGTTGCGAGCTAACGGAATCTGGCAGGAGAAAAACAAAGGACGGGAAGAACTCTCACAGTCTGAATTTGGGGCGAATTGTTGGGATGTTACCAACACCGAGAGAAGCAGCAGCGAGGGGCAACACGAGCAACGACAGGAACAAAGGGAATTTGGAAGATGCAATTGCAAAAATGATGCTACCAACCCCGGACTGCTCGGACAGGCGAAGTGCGAAAAGCAAACAGCAAGGGTTGAGCAATGTTGTAAAAACGTTACTACCAACACCAACAGCCGACGACAACCCAGCGAAGAACACGGGGAAACGAAATCAGGATGGGCTACAAAAAAGAGCGTACCAGGCAACTGGCAAAACTTCCCAACTCAACCCCCAATTTGTAGCGGAAATGATGGGATTTCCGAGCGACTGGACGGAATTACCTTTCCTAAATGGAGAAACGAAAGCATAAAAGCGTATGGTAATGCCATAGTTCCACAGGTTGCTTTACAGATATTTAAAGCTATCCAAATTGCCGATAGGCAAAACAGGGAGGGAAATTTTTAAAAATTATGACCAAACCAAACGACCAATCCAATGAAACGAGAACCTAAAGTATGTTTTACACCCCGTGTTAGCATTAGGCTTTTAGCGTTAGCCTGTGGGTGGGAAGCTTGATGCTAACGGTAACTTGTATGGCGTTCGTTGCGCCATAATTAGAATTACAAACTTTTAAATAACAGATAAGATGACAAAAAAGAACGAAACTTCGAAAACCACAGCGCAATACGCTATACAAAATGTTAGCATTTCGTTGCCTAATGATATTGATTTGGGTGCGTTGGCTAATCTTTTAAAATATTCAAACAAGTACGAAATAAGCATACAATTCTGGCCTGACCAAATAGCTGTTTACATTGCTAAAGATGGTGTAGATTTAAAAGATTTTGGAGGGGATTTCGAGTTTGCAATTGGTTGCAGCGTGGCATATCTTAACCGCATCACTGGCAATGAATGCTAACGGTCGGCGGTGTAACCAGTTGCGACAATCCAAACATAAACAGAACGAACGAAGTATAAACCTAACAAATACAGTGCGATGGATGATGAATTTATAAATGACTTAGCAAGAAAATACGCAAATGTGTGTATTTTCAAAAGCGACTTCCCACACGATTGGGATAGTGTATACGATGGATTTAAGGAAGGGTTTAAAACTGCTGTAAGACTAATTGAAACACGAGCGTTGGCAGAAAATACTCCTACGAGCAAAGAGCAATTGGTTGCACCGCCTGTTAGCGTTGCGGTTTGCGACGTATGCAGAATACCACTAATTGAAGAGCCTGATTCATTTAGCCTTTACTGTCCAAAATGTGGAAAATATTAAGCAAACTGAACGCTAACGGATGGCGGTATGGTGTCGGTTTGCCTTGCAGACTTTTTCACCTTACCGCTACCGTAACTGGCAAACTGAACTATACCGCTTGTTGTGTGTCTGGTGCGGTCAAATTGCAAAACAGTTAATTAAATGAACAGTAGTAATAATTTTTATTTTTTTAGGGAGGGAATTTATGATTTCAATTAATAAAAACAGAAACAGAAGTAAATATACATTTGCAAACATAAACCTTTTAGGGAATTGTAATGCCGATTGCTATTTCTGTTTAGGAAAAGATATAAGCGAACAATTAAAGGGCAAAAACCAATTGAATATTCATTTTTCAGAATGGTTAAATTTTGAGTATTTTTTACAGCAATGTAAAAACGAAGGAGTATCAAAATTATATTTAACAGGGCAGACAGCTGATGGTTTGCAATACAAATATCTTAATGAAATTATTGATTATTTGCAAAACAATGGCTATACGGTTGGAGTTAGAACAAATGGATATTTGGCAAAACAAAAAATGATTTCAATTCAAAAAATGAAAGATGAAATAGGTTATTCGATACATACGCTTATTCCCGAAAAAAACAAAATAATAATGGGTAAAGATTTTTTACCAAATTGGGAAGAAATAATTCCATTAAGTGGTGAAAATGTGAGAATTTCCATTGTTTTAAATAGATACAATATTGATGAATTTGAAAGCTTAATAAATTTTGCAACTTCTTTTAATAATGTGAAATACATACAAATTAGAAGGATTTCAACAGACACAAGAATTGAACTATTGCAGGAAGATATTGATTTGTATGAGAAATTTTATGACAAATTTTCAAAAGAGAATAAACAAGTAGGTAATTTCTATTTAGCAGAGCAGTATAATTTGAATGGTAAAGAAGTAAATTTTTGGCGAACAGTTGAAACGTCTTGTAATTCTCTTAATTACTTTACCGATGGTACTTGTAGTAATGAATACTTTATTGTGGAAGGATATTTAAAAAACCTTAACAAGTTTGAAAAACTTGAAGCGGGTGGGCAAAAAAATAAAAATTATGGTCAAGTTCCTACAAATGTTTATTAAATGCACGAATGTAGCACTTGCACACAACTACCTAGTAAATACTATTTAATTAAACATTTCAGCAAATGCAATGCTTTAGCGATAACGACAAGCGTAAATATTTACACATACTAGGGGTATTGAAATACACCCGTGTAGCATTATTTACACAATCGGAATTAGCCGAACTTTTAGAGGTTAGTCGAAAGACTTTAATTGATTTCGAGAAAGGCAAGCGGATCGACTTTGAATTACTAACCCAGTACGCTGCAATCTTAGGCCGAGATATTAGGTTTAATTTAGACTGACTTCAAATAGCCTAAAAGTGATATTTTGCACTATCGAAACTAACCGAGTTATTAACATTTTTAGTAATTACAACCTGTAATCAAAGCTAACTACAATGACAACACAACTAGTAAAAATTGACCCTAAAGAATTTGGGCTAGAAGAACAGAAAGCCGCTCAAATCGAAGCGCAATTCAAGCCAATGCTTGAGAAAATGACCGAACTCGAAAACGAATTTAACGACGTTGTTAAGTTACCTATCGAGGACAAGCAGACTTCAATTAAAGCCAAAGAATTGAGGTTAAAGTACGTAAAAATAAGAACTGGTACCGCTGATATTCATAAACAACAAAAGGCTTTTTACTTGGCTGGTGGTCGTTTTTGCGATGGCTGGAAAAACGCTCAAGAATTTGCCTCGTTAGGAATAGAGGAGAAATTAATGAGTATTGAAAAGTACGCTGAGAACATGGAAAAAGAGCGTATATTAAAACTTGAAGAAGAGCGTAAGTCGCTGCTATTAAACTTAACGGATATTATGCCAGTTGGTTTAGGCACAATGGATCAATCTGTTTTTGATAATTACTTACAAGGGGTTAAATTGGCTCATGCTGCACGAATCGAAGCAGAAAAGAAAGCCGAGGAAGAAATACAGGCTAAAATAAAAGCAGAAATAGAAGAAGCCGAACGCATGTTAAAGGAAAATGCAAGGCTAAAACTCGAAGCTGAAGCAAAGGAGAAACAATTGCTTTACGAACGACAACAAGCGCAAAAGCAAGCCGACAAAGCAGAGGCAGAGCGCAAGAAAATAGCAGCCGAAAATGAAGCCAAATTAGCAAATGAAAGGGCTATTGCTGCTAAGAAATTACAAGAGCAACAAGCAGCCGCCGCTAAACTACAAGCCGAATTAAAAGCGAAGCAAGATGCAGAAAACGCACGAATCGAAGCCGAGCAACAAGCTGAGATTAAGCGCAAACTCGAAGCCGAAGCAAAAGCCGCCGCTCCAGATAAAGACAAATTAATAGAGTATATTAACTCGCTTTCATTTTCTGAACTGGATATTAAAACAGCAAAAGGCAAAGCCGCTTTAAGTATAATTACTACCAAATTTGAAGCATTTAAAGTTTGGGCAATTCAGCAAACCAATTCAATCTAACGACCATGAGCGAAAAAACTATTGAACAAAAACTAACCGAACTAAAAAAGACCATTGATTTTAAATGGAGGGTTCAAAGCACATTCCCGAAAGCAGCCCCAACCCACGCCATTATGATTCCCTACGTTGACGCAAGGGATGTGCAAGAGCGCCTCGATAAAGTTATTGGGGCTTCAGGATGGCAAAATGATTTTAAATCAGTTGGCGACCGCTTAATGGGGGGTATTGGTATTTTAATCAATAATGAATGGGTTTGGAAATGGGATAGGGGTATGCCATCGCAAACAGAAAAAGAAAAAGGCGAGGCATCAGATGCTTTTAAAAGAGCCGCTGTTCAGTGGGGTATTAATAGGGATGCATACTCAGTTGGCACTATTAAACTAAGCGTAAAAGAGTATAGCGGCAAATATTACCCATGCGATGGTAATGGTCAATTTTTAAAAGGCGCAAAATTATATGCTGTTTGCAATACGCTGGCTAAAATAACCGACCTAGAGAATTACGATATTGACATATCGGAGGAGTACCTTTCAGAAATGGGGAAATTCAAACACTACGAAGAGTTAACCCCAACACATAAACGCTGGAAAGATGCGATTAAATCGCTAAAAGAAGGTAATGCAACTATTGACGAGATATGCAGCAACTTCGAAGTATCAGAAGAGAACCGTTTAAAACTTATGAACCATGCAATTTGAACCGTTTAAAATTAGATGCAGTCAAATCGGGAAGATTATGACACAGCCCCGCACAAAGTCGGATTTGATAAGTAAAACTACTCAAACCTATTTGGAACAATGGATAAAAGAACAGGTTTACAAACGCCAAAAAGACTTCTCCAGTAAATACACCGAGAAAGGTATTGAAATGGAAGATAAAAGCATTGAGTTTTTGAGCCAACATTTAGATATTGGGATGATATTCAAAAACGAGCAATCTTTTGGCGACGAGTTTATGACCGGAACCCCTGACATTGTGCTTACTGATTGCGTTATTGATGTTAAAAACTCATGGGATTGCTTCACGTTTCCACTACTCGACACTGAATGCCCTAATTCAGATTACTACTGGCAATTACAAGGGTATATGGCACTGACAGGAAAGCAAAACGCTAAGCTGGTTTATACGTTAATGGATAGCCCGCAGCGATTAATCGACGATGAGATAAGGCGACAAGGTTGGAAGATGGGGTTTATCGACATTCCAATTGAATTTGAGCAGGAGATTTACAGGCGTATGCTTTACGACGATATCCCCGACAGCCTAAAGATTAAAGTATTCGACATTCCGCGAAACGATGAGGACATTGCCAAGATATACGCACAAGTAGAAGTTTGCCGCCAATACATTAAATCAATAATTAATTTTAAATGAAAAAACTAAGAGAAACCGAATCCGCCAAGGCTCAAAGAGAAGTAAGCGAGGCGCGAAAATCAGAACCAAGCCCCTATGCTAAGTTTCATTTCAGGCTAAAGGGCTACCAATTATTTTACAGAGACAAACCTATTAGCAAGGACATTGCTTGGCTAAAGGGATGCCGAGACGCTGAGAAGTTGCTCGAAGGAAAATACAAACAAATCACATTTAAACTAAAGTAAAATGGAAATCACAGGAAAAATTATCAAAGTTTTGCCGATGCAAAGCGGGGCCGGAAAGAATGGCGAATGGAAAAAGCAGGAGTTTATAATTGAAACGCCTGGCGACTATTCCAAAAAGGTATGCATTGAGGCTATGAATGCAATGGCCGACACAGTATTCAGCATTGGAGAAACGGTTACATGCCATATCAACATTGAATCGAGGGAGTTCAACGGGAAATGGTACACTACTGCTAAGTTATGGAAGTTAACCTAACGGCCATGAGAGAGAATATAATTGAAATAGTAGGCTTCGGGATGGAGCGAGAGCGAGCCGAACTAATGGCCGACGAAATACTCGAACTTGTTAACCATAAAAAGTTAATACTCGACTTCTGTTTAGATTTATTCTACGTTGACGGTGAGTCCGAAAATGAAACATGCGAGCGACTTGTTGACGATTATTTGAATAAAATTAATTTAGGCTAGTTATAAACTACATGGTCCTGCAAAAGTCGATTATCTTACAGGACCATGTATTGAGATAAAAGTTAATTTTAATCATTATTAACCAACACTAAAACCATGGAATCAATATTTAACTACTTAGACACCAAAGCTGCGGAGAGTTGTATAACGGTGTTTTTTGTGCTAGTAATCTGTTTGCTTGGAATATGGGCTATTAAAGTAATGCGGGCTAGTTATAAAATTTCTAGGGAACTGGCAAAAAAGAACAACGGCAATACGCTGAACTTCGAAACGATGCCAACGCCAGGAGAATTGACAGCCGTTTACGATATTCACTATCATAAATTTTGGAATAATAAGCACAATTGCCGATTAATCATAAAACTTATCGACGATGATACCAATTGAAAAGCTAATCGAGTTTACTGGGTTTACTAAAGATGAACTGAGTAAACCAAATAGAAAGGATTGTTACGTCGTTGCTCGGGCATGTGTTTATAAGCATATAGTAGATAGTGGATGTTCTTTTAAATATGCTGGAGAAGTATTTGACCAGGACCATGCAACAGTTATGAATGGGATTAAAAAATTGGGGTACATAATGGAAACAAATACCCCACTACTTCGTAAGCAAGCTGATTTGTTTTATTTAAACATGAAAGCATACATTTATGAAACAAACATCAAAATAAATGATAGTGGATTTTACCCATTTATTAACCTCGAAGCACTAGAGCAATGCTAAAACTACTAATCGAAATTGCGCCGATAGCCCTAATCGTTTTAGCCCTAATCGGAGCGGGATTTGTTTTCAACCATATTGCTAACAATGCTAAAGCGTACCGAGATGCCAACAATAAAGCATACGAAGCCAAAAGACGGAGAAATATACGTTAAGGATAAACTAGAACGGCGCCATAAAAACAAGTGCCTTAAATACCCTAAAATGGGTAAAATGGTTTACATCCCAGAAGATCGGATTCTAGTCGATTCCAAAGGTCGAACCGAAGCCGAAACGATTAGCGATTACTTTGAGAAGCGAAAAATAACTAAACTAACTAAATAGCCATGACAAAAACAGACCAAGCGAAGAATAAACTTCGCAAGCATTTAATAAGGCTAATTAATGAAAAGTGGATTTTGCCTTTACGATTAGTTGACGAAAAGGTTTACTACTCAAAAGAGGTATTCCCATTCCTTAAACAGTATGGAATAGTTAACGAATTTGGGCTACTAATCGAAGGTGCAACCGTTGACGTTGAAAAGATTATCGAAATGCTGCCAGACTTTAAGAAAAAGCCTGTTAAGCAGATTAGCCCACGACGAGCGAGGTCGATAGGTGAAACTATGCGTAAAACTTTGCAGGATGCCATCGACCAGAATGTAACCAGCACCATGCCGCTACTCGAAATCGAACCAGAGGTGAAAGAAGATTATTATAGTAGCCGAATACGATTAGCCTCAGATGAGCAACTTTTCGACGAACTAAAGGCGAGGGGTTGGAGTGGCGAATTGACGAAAACTTCTAAACTTTTTTAGCCAAACTATTGTTTAATCCAAACTTTTAGCTAAATTTGTAATCGCAATACATCCACAATGAGAAACGAAAATAACATACTTAGAAATAATAGCCCCTTTATGGGCGAAATAAACACGGTCGGGAGTGGATGCCCATGCAGCCGTGTTTTTTCGTACCGTATTGGGGCTTAACCTTTTATAGTTATGGAAGCAAAACAAACGGAGTACAGAGGGGTAGTGTTTCGCAGTAAATCGGAAGCGCAATTAGCGCTGTTGATGGATTACACCAATTTTATATGACGAGTTAAGAAAGTACCGATTCGATTTAAATCAATAATTATGAGCAAAGATTCATATTACTTCCAACACGACTACGAACCATTGAGCGATCCAAAATTGAACGCTTTAGTAGCAGAATTTGGCGCAGTTGGTTACGGTATTTATTGGAGAATTGTCGAGATGTTACATAGCGATTCAGAGCATAAGCTTTGCCATAAAAAGTATGTAATAATAGCACTTGCTAAACAAATGGCAACAAGTGTTGAACAAATAGAAAATGTGTTGAAATTTGCTATTGAGGTTTGCGAACTATTCGAGAGCGACGAACTATATTTTTGGTCCAATAGGGTGTTAAGAAATATGGATAAAAGAGTAAGCATTATCGAAAAGAGGTCAAAAGCGGGCAAAATTAGTGCTGAAAAGCGTAAAAATTCAACATGTGTTGAACATGTGTCAACAAGTGTGCAACACAATTCAACAAAGGAAAGGAAAGGAAAGGAAATAAAAGATAATAAAGAAGCAGCCAGTTATTTTGAAAGGTTTTTAAATGACGTTTCAAATACCGAAGCGATATGTATGAGAAAGGGAATTAATAAAATTTACTTTAACAGGGCTAAGAAAGATTTTACGATAGCAGCAAACGGTCAAAAAGAACATGAGAGGTATAATGATTTTTTAATGTACTTTGAAAACTGGCTTAATCTTAACAAAAAGAATTATATTGTAACGCTATGAAAATAATCGGATTAAAAAGCAAGCAGATATTTGAAATTGAGCCGCGTAAATCGGGTGAAAATTCAATGCTATGCCCTGCTTGTTCAAGTAATAGAAAGCGAGGCAATCAAAGAAAGAAGCCTTTTTCGTGGAATGATACCGATAAGGTTGGTAATTGCATGAATTGTGATGAGAGTTTTGTTCTTTACATTAAGCCGAACGAAAAAGAATACATTGCTCCGGTATGGAAAAACATTACTTCGTTAAGCGATGGGGCTGTAAAGTGGTTTACTGGGCGTATGATTAGCCAAGCAACATTGGAGGCTATGAAAGTGTACTCAGATACTGAATGGATGCCACAAACTGAAACCAGTGTTGGCGTTATTTGCTTTCCTTATTTCGATAACGGGAAACTTAAAAACATTAAGTTTAGGGATAAAGAGAAAAACTTTAAACTGGTTAAGGATGCTCAACTTATTTTATACAACATTGACGGCATTAGGAATAAAAAAGAGTGCATAATAGTTGAGGGTGAAATGGACGCGCTTAGCTATATCACATGTGGGATTACAAACGTGGTATCAGTGCCAAATGGAGCCGGTGGCAATGTTGACTACCTAGACGATTGTATTGAGTTATTCGATTCAATGAGCAAGGTTTATATTGCAGTTGATAACGACACGGCTGGGCTTAAATTAAGGGATGAGTTAATACGAAGGATAGGCCAAGAAAGGTGTTTAATAGTAAACTACAAAGATAAAAAGGACGCTAACGAGTACTTAATGGCTTATGGTGGTATTCCATTAGCAGAAACAATAACCAACGCTATCGAAATTCCTGTTTCCGGAATCATAAACCTGAACATTGAATATGATGAAATATTCGATTTGTTTATGAATGGGATGGAATGCGGGCTTGAAATTGGCATAAGCGAAATTGATAAACTGATAACGTGGGAAACTCGAAGGCTTGCAGTTATTACAGGGATCCCAGGACATGGGAAAAGCGAGTTTGTTGATTTTGTGCTAACCCGCTTGAACGTGGTCCATAAAATGAAGGTAGCCTATTTTTCGCCTGAGAACTATCCGGTAAAGTATCACCATGCCAAATTAGCAAGCAAGTTAATAGGCAAACAGTTTAAGAGTGGAATAATGAATGAAAAGGAATTTGAGCAAGCCTTTGACCATATCGAGGATAATTTCTTTTTTATATTCCCTGAAGAGGACATGCGATTTGAAACCATACTCGACAAAGCGAAATACTTAGTAAAGAAACGCGGCATTAAGATACTTGTAATCGACCCCTACAATAAGATTGAACACCTACGCGAGCGCAATGAAAGCGAAACGGAATACATAAGCCGGTTCCTAGATAAGTTAACGATGTTTGCACGGACCTATAATGTTCTGGTTATACTTGTAGCGCACCCGCGTAAGATGGGAAAAGAAGCAGGACGGCACGAAGTACCAACTCTTTACGATATAAACGGATCGGCTAACTTTTACAA
>Ga0307378_10001228_pt1 | contig 42189 bp, 37 predicted proteins | sample UN1MG_FD_202238 | JGI IMG/M metagenome (GOLD analysis project Ga0307378, IMG submission 202238) | Soil microbial communities from Risofladan, Vaasa, Finland - UN-1 | ecosystem: Environmental > Terrestrial > Soil > Coastal area > Acid sulfate soil | place: Finland: Risofladan, Vaasa | collected...
AGCCGTTCGGTAACAGTACTCGGCATTCTAACATTACCGTATCCAAAAACTTCAACCGCATTATGGTCATGTCCATCAAGGAGCGGCTCAAAAAAATACGCTACCGGATGCGAGCAAAAATCCGGCGAGATGTAGCCTATCCGAAGCCGGCGGTCAGGGTCCGGGACATTGCTGTGAGATAGTTTGGCCAGCGAAGCCGGGGCATGAATCCGCCCCCATCTCTCGTGCTCGGCAAAGAGCATCTGAGGGTCCAGGTTCGGCAGATAATGCAGGTTAAACAGGAAATTAGAGTGCATCGCCGCATTGGCCGGTTCCATTTCCACGGCCTTTCGAAATAGATCGATACCCTCTTCAGCGTTACCTGCTGCTATCAGCATTCTGGCCAGATTGGCCAGGAGTTCTGCGTTACTGGGGTCCGCTTCGACAGCTTTTGTTTGATATTGTATTGCGTCCGACAGATGTCCCATGCACCGGCAGATATACGCAAGTTCGTTGTAAACTAAAGGATGTGGTTCCTGCTGCAATATCTTTTCAAACAAATCTTTGGCCTTGTGCATTTGTCTGGTTTGCTTGAACAGCATCCCCAGCACTAACATAATGTCTGTTCGAAGCGGGTCCTGGGCAATGATTTCAAGGACGGCCTGTTCAACCTTGTCGTTTAGAAGCCTGGTTGCCTCTTCGATCCTTCCTGTTGCGGCGGCTTCGTTGGCTTCGATTAGTGATTTTGGCAGCACGCCTGTCGGACTGGGCAGATGCAGATTGCCATCTTTCAAAATTAATGTTTTCAATCCGCCTTGCTTTTCTTCTGTTTGCATACGTTTGCAGGATTTTTCTACTTTCCCGTTGAGGCTTTGACTCATTTATCATTCTTCCAATAATGCCGATGAAACATTTGAGTATAGTCCTTTATTGTATGCTATCGGCAAAATAGATAGTTTCAGGTAAGATTTTTAAGCAGACACATTCCACTTCCCGCCAACTGTTATTTTGTCAATGCAAAATAGTACTGCAGGCCGGACATTATCATATGCACTCCGATGGAAGCGATGAACAGACACATTACTTTTGAAATTACAGTACAGACCATCCTGCCAAGAAGTCTGTGGATAGGCTCGATGAACCGCATTATAAGCCAGAGTATTCCGAAAACCGCAGCGATTGCAACCACTGCTTTTACAGGTCCGGCACTTTCGAGCGTCGTCAGGCTGGTTACCATTGCACCAGGTCCAGCGAACAGCGGGCAGGCCAGCGGCACACAGCCAATCTCATACGAACTGAAAGTGCCTGTAACCATTACCGACCGACGCAGCGAGCCGAATATCAGATGGTCGATGGCGATAATCAGCAGTAGTATCCCGCCGGCAAGCTGCAAATCAGCTAATTGAATGTGGAATACGCGATTCAATACCGCATTGCCGGCGAATGAAAAGCCCAACAGAATAAGCACGCCGACGATTACGGCGGTATTAAAAGCCTTTTGACTTTGACCATTAGGGGTTTGCTCGGCGACATGGAGCAGTATGGGGATATTTCCCACCGGGTCAACAATAGCGAATAATGCCAAGATGGCTTCAATATAAGACATTTTACTATAATCGGCTGATTCGCAACAAAGGTGCAGTTGATTTTTGATTGGTCGGGCATTTACAAAGAGCCCCCGCGTTTTCTTGCGAAAGCAAGAGCGGGGGTGCTTTGTTTGGTTTTATTATAATTCGAGCATAAACGCCTGGTCGCACCTGCTTGACAGATGCTCCGGCTCGTATTCTACAAATCCATAGCTTTTATACAGACTAATCGCTTCTCTTAATACCGAAGCGGTTTCCAAAGTCATTCTCTTAAATCCGATTTGCCCTGCTTTCGCCAAAGCATCTTCCAGCAGCAATTTACCCAGTCCTTTACCTCTGTATGAGCTGTGTAAATACATCTTGCGAAGCTCGCACGTTTCCTCGTCAATAGGATAAATCCCATAAGCTCCGATTATTGACCCGTCCTTCTCTTCGAGCACATAAAACGCCCCGCCCCGCTCAAGATAGGATTGCTCGATATCCTTGAGGTCAATGTCCGTGGCCCCCGGGTCCGGCTTTAGGCCATACTCCTTCAGAACACCATAGACCAACTCCGTTACTTTCCCGCAGTCTTTATTATTTGCAGGTCTCAATCTCGGACATGAATTTTCCTGCATAATGTCCTCTTTGATGGCTTATGTTCAAGAATTAAATTAAATGCTTATTGATGATATTTTTTCAAGGCTTTTTTTATAACGCAATATCTGTTATTAACAACCAGAATTATGTACGACTACCCTATCGTAGAAATCCTTAATAAGCTCCCCTATGCGGTCTTCTTTAACGTTTGATATAGCAGTATTTCCATCACAAAATTTTTCTAATCTTTTGTCATCACTACATAAATCACAATTTTTTATATCATAACTACAAGATATTTTATCATCTAATATCTTGATTTTATAACAGAATTCTAACGCGTTTTTATACCAAACTACCAGCATTCTTGAAGAATCGTCTTGTACTACAAAAAAAGCTTTTCGTTCATATCTCTTAAATATTTTGATTAATTTTTCTAATGCAGGTTCAACCTCATCACGCATGAAATTACAAGCTTCTTCAGACATTGGTGCTTTATCTGTTTTAACATAATTATTTTTCAACAAATCATCCAATTCTTTTTCCCAATTTCCCATATAAAACCTCACTTTCCTACAAGCTGATTATGTATTTTAAAAGAATAATCTCAGACATCTTTATATTAAACAATACGTTTGTTTTGCAAGAGATAAAAACAAAAAAACCGGAGCGAGGCCTGGGATAGTATTCACAACAAGAGGTCCTCACTCCGTTTGAAATGCTTTCCTTATATCATATCTCAAAAAAGCCGGAGCGAGGCTAAGGAAGATCCAAAAGCATGTCACCCCGCCCCGACCAAATACACATGCTACTTTAAAAAAACAAAATCCCCCGAAATCGGAGGATTTTGGTAATGCTTGTCTTTAATTTTGCCAATCCAAATAATTATTTTGGTTAGTCATATAGTTCAACAGCACCAGCAATATCGCCTTCCTCCAGAGAGCGTTTCTTGGTTTCGCCCGTCCTTGAGTAGCCATACATAGTCAACTCGCTGTATTTGTCATCATAAAGGTCATTTAAACCTGTCGGATGACCGAACTCATGGGTCGCGATATTCTGAATGTCAAAGGCTCTATCTCTCTTCTTCGGGTCGATACCCCAGTTGTGGAAGGTATTAAAGACGATGTCAACTTCATAGATTATCATAGTGGCTGAGTCATACCACATCACCGCTACTGCGATGTTATCACGCGGTAAGAATTTGACCCAGGACACTGTGTTCTGGCCATCTTCTTCATACCAGTTTTTATCGGTTGTGCCACCATAATTGAATAGCTCGGTAGCGGTTACTGCATCCCAGGCTTCAGCAGCGGCATTAACTGCTGCAATGGGATCTTCACCAGTGACCAGACCGACATTAGGGTTGACATAATACCAACTGGGAGTTGTGCCTAAACCCTTGGCCCACAATTCGTAATAGGTATTGTCTTTTGGTTCCTCCGGTTCTTTGGGTGGCTTTTTTCCTTTGCCGGGATTTTCAGGTTTTTCAGGTGCAACGGGGTGTACAAAAATAATCTGCTCTAATTTTTCCGGACGACCCGCCATAGACGGCTTTTCACCTTGTCCTGGATTATCTGATTTTGCTGCGACCAAGCCTACAGATACAACTGATATTATAAGTAAGCTAATTAAAGCAGTTATGAAGATTTTAGTTTTCATTTTTCATCCCTTTCAATTCAGTTTAATTTTACCTACAGAATTTAATATCATAAGTTCGAAGTTCGAGTCTAACTATATTATCGGAATTCTGGTCTAAATTATATTATCAAATAGTTTATAATCTCCCCTCTTTTTGATTCACATAAATTATCTTGCTGCAATCCAAAGAAATGATTTAACAACCCACCGTGTTTTTTTCACGCCACATCCCCCACGACATATAAAATATCATCACCTACACTTCTACACCGATTATTTATTCTGCCAGATTATACACAAAAAGTCAACGGATTTATTCTGAATATTCCAGGATATTTTCGAGTGCATATTTAGATAACTATATTAATATTAAGGCCTTATGACAATAGTTGGGCCTGAAAATAAAAGCAGCAAGAATTGTAGAGATCAGCTATGTCGCATATAGAAAAATCCTTGCTTTCAAAGCTTTTGTTCTATATGGTGCTATAAAGAGAATCGGCTCGAATCCTGACTTTTCGGTATTCTTGTTTTCGAGAGGAAAAACAAATCTGTTTTGAGAGTTGGCCTTCCGATGAAGAGGATTATTTCAGTATCTCGCAGAACCGATATACCAGCCTTTTACGGTAATTGGTTTATGCAGCGGCTAAAAGAAGGTTTCACCGGCGTGGTCAATCCGTTCGGCGGCAAAAAGTATATCGTATCGCTCAGACCGCAGGACGTTATTTGCTTTGTGTTCTGGTCCAAGAATTTCAGTCCCTTTATTGACAATCTCAGGATTATTGCCGAGTCGGGCTACAAGTTCTATTTTAACTACACAATTACCGCTCTGCCCGCTCTGTTCGAAAATGACGTAGAAAAAGAAGCGGCGATTCAAGCCCTTAAGCAGCTCAGCGGAATATATTCGCCGGCCCATATAAACTGGCGCTTCGACCCGATTATTCTCTCCGGCACTTACGACCGCGATTTTTATATCAGTGCCTTTGAAGAGCTTGCTTCTGAATTTGCCGGATATGTAGAACGTTGTTATTTCAGCTTTGTAACGCAATACAGTAAGGTAAAACGTAACTTCCAGGAGCTTGAAAGGACACGAAAGCTGAGAATTACAGATTGCAGCGAAGATTGTAAGGTCGAATTAGCGAATGACCTGGCAGCTATTGCGGCCCGTTACAAAATCAGTATGTTCTCCTGCTGCGGTGATTATTTAGTAAACCCCAGCACAAAAAAAGCCCATTGTATCGATGGCGGCATTATTGAGAGCTTGTTCTTCCCTGATGGCCTCCGGTACAAAGATAAACCTACAAGAAAAGAATGCGGCTGTACGGCAAGCACGGACATTGGAACTTATGACACCTGCCCGCACGGCTGTGTCTATTGTTACGCCAATATGAATAAGCAGCAAGCCCGCAAATCTTTTAACAATCACGATAAAGAAAGTGCCTTTTTAGGCTATGGCAAATCCGAGTCGGACGGATGGCTTGATGAAATAAAATTTTCGAGGTCTAAGGGCAATATCTTATTTTAAAGATTTTGCCCTTCGATTTTCTCAAAAATATCTGTGTTATTTTAGCGGGCTGACAGGTTTAGAACGAATTGCTCCATTGCGACGGGCGTTTTTGTTTGGCCGGACTTGATGGCGTAATCGGTCTCGGCCAATTGCTGAAGGTGGCCGCCGATTTGCTTTAAGGTTATCTGTCGAAGCTGTGCAAAGAATTTGTCTTGTTGATTCCATATATTACATCTCTTTGCAATCTCGCCGGTTCGAACGCCCTTATTGAGCATCACTTTAGCGTTGAACATTTTGCGGAAATGGTAAGCGAATGCCCCGACAACGGAAAACCCGGCCGATTTGTCCTGTGCGAACATGCCTCTGAGCCGCTCGAGAGCCGCGGCGATATTTCCCGCGATAACGGCGTCAATCACCGTAAAGGCGTCGAATAGGCGATTATGACCGATGAGCGATTCAATATTTTTGGCCGTTATAACCTTGTCGGCATCTGCGAACAAAGCCAGTTTGTCGATTTCGCTGTACAGTCGCGGCAGCTCGTCTCCGGTAAGCTCGATTAAAAGTGCAGCGGCGTCCCTACCGAGTTTTTTATCGTGTGCCTCGGAGGCGTATTTTATCATCCGCTGCGGAAGTTCCCGGCGATTAGGCTGCGTAACTTTAATCAGTTTGCCGGCCTTAGACAGCTTCTTAGCTAAAATGGTTCGGGCATCCCATGTCCGTACGGTAAATATAAGTCGTCCGGTTGAGCAGGGATTATCAAAATACTTCTCAAGCAGCGGACGGTTTGCAGATATGAATTTGTCCGCGTCTTTAACAAGGACAACTCGCTTGTCTGTTAAAAATGGGCTCGTCCTCAGCTCATCCAGGACCTCTGAGGCCAGGACCGAAGCAGCCTCCGCGTCAAAAAGCCCTGTTGTCCTTTGCGACGGCTCGATGAGCTTATCCAGAAGCTTGCTGCAATGAGCATTGACCAGGGAATCTTCTTTGCCGGCGATTACGTAAATCAGCTCATCCATGAAAACTCAAATATCAAAATGTGTTGAAATGTTACTTCGATTTGCCTCTTTTTTTACTGCTCTTCTTTTTGGCTTCAGGCTTCGGTGCGGCTTTCGAGTTTGCCTGCGGTTTCTTATTATTGCCGGAGTTGTTTTTCCCATTATTCTCATCTTCGGCAATTATCTTTTCGGCTGCGACGAGCTTATCACCGGGCTTGAGCTTGATTAGACGCACGCCCTGAGTATTTCTGCCAATCGAACGTATTTCGTCGAGTCCGGTGCGGATAATCATTCCTGTGGCCGTTATCATCATTAAGTCATCCTTGTTCTGGACGGCCTTGAGTGCAACCACCTTGCCGTTTCTCTCGGATGTCTTTATATTTTTCAGACCGACTCCGCCCCGGCTTTGCGGCCGGTAATTCTCAAGCCCCGTTCGCTTGCCGTATCCGTTTTCGCAAAGTGTGAACAATGCGGCTTTTTCTTCGACAATCACCATACCGACCACAGCGTCTCCGGGCCTCAGCTTAACACCTCTGACCCCTCGCGAGGCCCGTCCCATTGAACGAACCTGGTCCTCGTCAAATCGTATTGTCATGCCGTCACGCGTCCCAAGTACAATATCGTCATCTCCTGTGGTGAGTGCAACGCCGATTAAATCATCGGTTGGGTCCAGATTTATTGCAATCACACCGGTCTGCCTCGGATTGCCGTAAGCGGATAGTTTCGTCTTTTTTACAATGCCATTGCTTGTTGCCATAACGAGCTGCCGCGGCTTTGAGCCTTCCTGCTCGTCATCGTCAAAACTGCTGACGTTGATTATCGATGCAACCTGTTGGGTCCCCAGATTCAGCAGGTTGACGATATTTCTGCCCTTACTCTGCCTGGACATACTCGGGACATCATAGACTTTAAGCCAATAGCACTTGCCGCGATTTGTGAAGATGAGCAGATAATCATGTGTCGAGGCGACGAACAGATGCTCAATAAAATCACCTTCTTTTGTGACCGAACCGATGATTCCTCTGCCGCCTCTACCCTGCTTGCGGTACGTATCGATCGGCAGCCGCTTGACATATCCGCTGTGACTGACCGTAACAATAACCTCCTCTTCGGCAATCAGATCTTCCATATCAAGCTGCTCGACCCTGGCCGCGATTTTTGTTCGCCTGGCACCGCCGTATTTTTCCTTTATTTCGTAGAGGTCTTCTCGAATGATATCCAGCAAAATCTCCTCGCTTGCCAATATCGCCTCGTAACCCTCTATCTGCTCGGTCAGCTCAGCGTACTCTTTCGCCAGCTTTTCCATCTCCAGGCCGGTCAGTCTTTGCAGCTGCATTGTCAAAATCGCATCGGCCTGCGGGCCGGTGAGGAAATGCTTGCCTTTACTTTTTTCCGCAATGAAAGCCTTCGGCAGGATTTTCTTCAGCGTAGCAACCTCAGCCAGCTGCAATGGCTTTTTCATAAGGTTCAATTTTGCAGTCGGGGTATCGGATGACTTTTTTATCAGTTCGATAATTTCATCAATATCACTAACAGCTAAGATAAGACCTTCGAGAATGTGTGCCCTGTTCCTGCATCTTTTCAGCAGGAACCTGCTTCGTCTGCGGATGACGATCTTGCGGTGGTTAATGAAGCAATCGAGTATTTCTCTTATATTGAGGGTTTCAGGCCTGTTATCAACCAGTGCAATATTCGCGATGGCAAAAGTGCTCTGCAGAGAAGTATAGCGGTACAGTTTGTTCAGTGCGATTTCGACATCGGCGTCTCTTTTCAGGTCCACAACAATCCGCAATCCGTGACGGTCTGATTCGTCCCTGATGTCGGCTACTTCCGGAATCGTATTATTGTGGACACAGTCGGCTATCTTCGAAACAATCGTGGTCTTGACGACCATATAGGGTATTTCGGTAATTATGATTCTATCTTTGCCTTTTTTGTTTGTTTCGATATCTAATTTTCCCCGGACCGTCAAATGGCCGCGACCGGTCGTGTATGCATCGATAATACCTTTTCTGCCGCAAATAATTCCACCTGTTGGAAAATCCGGGCCGGGCAGACACTTGATAATGTCTTTGAATCCGCAATTTGGGTCATCAATGACTAAAAGCAGGGCGTCACAAACCTCGGTTATATTGTGAGGCGGGATATTGGTGGCCATTCCTACTGCGATTCCCGTAGAGCCGTTGACTAAAAGGTTCGGGAATTTTGAAGGCAAAACGGTTGGCTCCTCGCGGGTCTCGTCATAGTTCGGTATATAATCAACGCTGTCCAGCTTAAGATCTTCGAGCATGTCCATTGCCGGCGCCGCCATTCTTGCCTCGGTATATCGCATAGCCGCCGGCGGGTCCGAATCGATACTTCCGAAGTTGCCCTGCGGGTTAATCAGTGGATACCGCATATTCCAATCTTGACCTAAACGGACCAATGTCCCGTATGTGGCCTGGTCGCCGTGCGGGTGATAGTTGCCGCCGGTATCACCGACGATTTTGGCGCACTTACGGTGTTTGCTTCGCGGCCCGAGGTTCAAATCGTTCATCGCAACCAGTATTCGCCTTTGTGAAGGCTTCAGGCCATCACGAACGTCCGGCAAAGCACGCGAAACTATCACACTCATCGCGTAGTTAAGGTATGAATTCTTCAACTCATCGAGGATATGTATATCCTCGAATTGCTCCTGTGGTTTTTGGACTTCCTTCATAAGTTCTCTGCTATTTTTAATGCTAAATCTTGTTCGCAGATAGATTACCTGCGACCGGCCAAAAAGTCAAGAAATACTAATGATTATAATTGTCCAATGATGGTGATTTTTTTTAAGATTTGGCACAAAATGCTGTTTATCAAATCACTTTTCGCTTTATGGCTACTGAACGAGAAAAGACTTTGGGCTAATATCAGGTCAGGAATTTCAGGATGATATTTTTATAATATTCTACCGCTTTTTCAATGTCGATGATTTCGATATATTCATCCGGCTTATGACAAAGTTGCGGTTTGCCCGGGCCAAAAATTACTACAGGTGCGTCCAATGAAGCAAAATAAGGGCCGTCCGTTGTAAAACCGACAGCCACGGTTTCATTAATTCCAACAGCAGAACAAAAAATCTTAACAAAATCACAGCCGCAATCGGTCTCTAAAGGTCGCACCTGGCGTACCACGCCGACCTCTGCGTCAAATTGGGGATTCCCGGATTTTAACCTGGTGAAGATTGTTTCCAAATCAGAAATAATATCCTGATGATTTTGCTCGGGTAAAGTCCGAATGTCCACTCCAATGTTGCATTTATCCGGCACGACGTTAAGTGCTTTACCTCCTGCAATGGTATTGACACTCATAGAACACTTACCCAGGAGCTTATGGGGCTCGGCTGGGATTTCGTAATTATCCAGCTTATCCAGAACCAATCTCATCGAATTTATTGCATTTACACCCAATTGCGGTGTAGAGCCGTGAGCGGCTTTGCCTTTGGTTGTAATTTCCAGCCACAACATTCCGCGATGCGCCGTAACTATCGAAAAATCCGTAGGCTCGGGAATAACTACGCCGACAAAGTCAGGCAGCAGGTCATGGTCATTAATAAATCTTTTCGCGCCGCAGCTATCGGTTTCTTCGCCCGCGACGGCTGTAAATATAATATCGCCCTGTATCTTTGTGCCCGAATCGACAACCTGCCTTATAGCGGTAGCAGCCGCGCAGATTCCGCCTTTCATGTCCACCGAGCCTCTGCCATAAATCTTGCCGCCGCTTTCAATCGCCTCGAAGGCGGGCCTTTCCCACTTCGCTTCACCGGGCCCGACAACATCAAGATGACAGGCAAATAACAGGCTACCCTTACTTCCGACGGAATTTACCTGTGCGATAATATTCGCCCTGGTTTGGTCCCATGTTTCTATCCGGCAATCTATCCCTGATTTTCTGAATTCATCTGAAAGTACTTCCGCTGAGGATAGTTCGCCCTTTTCCAGCGTGCTTTCAGCATTAATAAGTTTTTTCAACAGCTCTTTCATAGCAGGGCAATTATACAATCTGACACAAGAAAAGAAAAAACAGAAATATTTTTGTTGCAGATAAATTATTAGTGAAGATAATGAGGTGCTTAATATTTTAAGCCTCGTCGCAAAGGAGCGTAAATGGGACCTGTATTGAATGGGTTGGTAAAACTTCAAAGCGTTGAAAATCGTCTGCGGATTGAAAAAGCAAAGCTTACAAGGTGCAGAAGAAATGTAATAATTCAGGAAAATCAGATTAGAAGCCTTCAAAACGCCCTCGAAGCCAAAAAAGAGGAAGTTCTGTTGAGTAAGGTCCAGTTTGACCGTCTTGAATTGGAACTCAAATCCAGAGATGAATCAATAGCCAGGTTAAGAGCCGCCCTCAACAGCGCAAAAACAAATAAAGAATATGCCGCTGTTCTCACTCAGCTAAACACAACCAAAGCCGACAATTCCAAGATAGAAACCCAATCTTTGGAATTGCTCAAGAGTATTGAAACCGACGAAAACGAATGTAAAGAAATACAAGACCAGATAGAGGAACAAAAGCAGCATCTTGAGCAGCTTCGCACCGAAGCCGAGACACTGGCCGGCAAATACCAGGTCGAGATAGACAAAATCCAGGCTGAATGGGACGAGGTTGCACAGACCATACCCGACAAACCGCTGGAGATATTCAAACGCGTTACCGAAACATACGATGGTCAGGCCGTTGCGTTGATTGAACAGCAGGGCGGCAAAAAGGGGACTTATAGCTGTGGCGGCTGCTTTATGGGCCTCACCGTAGAGTGTGTTAATCTGCTGATGACCAAGGACGATATAATCCGCTGTCCTAATTGTACGAGGATACTTGTCCTCGGTGATTTACCGGGAAGTTGAAAACCAAAAACTAAAACCACAAAACCACAACTTATCCCGCACCCCTCAGGCGACAGCCGCAGATTAACAGGTGCCGGAAATAAGTTTTGAATTCTTGATTATATTGTAATTATTTTTTGAGTTTTCTTTTTAAGGAGCAGATATATTGCCTGATAAGATAGTTGCTTATATAGATGGCGGAAGCAGAGGCAATCCGGGCCCGGCTGCTGCCGGTTTCACTCTGGCTGACTCTTGCGGTACTCAACTTCAGGCAAAGGGCTTTTTCTTAGGGCAGGCTACAAATAACGTAGCCGAATATACCGGTTTCTTAAAGGCTCTTGAAGCTGCAAAACAAGCCGGAGCCGAACAGCTAACGGTTTTCAGTGACAGCATGCTGCTTGTCAGACAGATTAACGGCCAATATAAAGTAAAGAGCGAGCAAATCAGGCCCCTTTTCCAGAAGGCAGTTGACTTGCTCGTCGGGTTCAAAAGCTGGCAGGTTCGTCACATTCCCAGAGAGAAAAACCAACAAGCCGACAAACTTGTAAACCAGGCCTTAAATCTCAAACATGACGTTGAATTGGAACAGGAATCCATCGTTCAAAACCAAAAGCCTGTTCGGCTCGGCGTACTCATCAGCGGCGGCGGCACAACGTTGATAAATATCCTCGAATATATTAAACAGGGCAAATTGAATGCCGAGGTCGGAATAGTTATATGTTCACGCTCAACAGTAGCCGGCGTCGAGAGAGCGAAAAACGCCGGACTTGAAGTAGAAATAATCCGCAGAAAGGACCACCCCGACATCGATGAATTCAGCAAACGTATCGAAGCCGAACTCGTAGCAGCAAATATTGACCTTATCATCCAGGGCGGCTGGCTTTGCCTGTGGAAAATACCCGACCGATATGAAAATCGCGTAATGAACATACATCCGGCTCTGCTGCCGAGCTTTGGCGGACAGGGTATGTGGGGACATCACGTCCATGAGGCCGTATTAAAATCAGGCTGCAAAATAAGCGGCTGTACGGTTCATTTTTGCACAAACGAATATGATAAAGGGCCAATAATCGTCCAGAGAAGTTGTCAGGTCAAAGATGATGACACTCCTGAGACTCTTGCAGCCAGAGTCTTTGAGCAGGAATGTATAGCATACCCGCAGGCGATAAATATGTTCGCCGGAGGTAAAATGAAAATTCACAACGGCGTGGTTAAGGTAAAGTCGTGACTGGGAACTGATGATCTAAAAGAGATTTTTTTGGCTGTATTAGTTTCTCAGCAATTACTATACGACAGCATCAGGGTAACCAAGCAGGATACAAAATCAGCAATTATCCCGTTGCTACTTTGATTTTGCAACGGCAGGTTCGCTTTCCTTTAGCTCTTTTACGTCAAAGCCTTCAAATTTCAGATGCTCTTCGTCCAGTACGTCAATCTTTATAAGGTTTTTACCCTTGAATTTGCCTGCTAATACAGATTCCGAAATCGGGTCCTCTATATAATGTTCAATAGCTCTTCGCAGCGGTCTTGCGCCGAATTCAGGATTGTAACCTTTGTCGATGAGAAATTCCTTGGCCTGGTCGGTCAGCTCCAGTTTTAAGCCGTGGTCAATAAGTCGCTTAAACACCTTTGCAAGTTCATATTCAACGATAATTTGCAGATTTTCTCTTGATAACGCTTTAAAGACTATAGTGTCATCAAGCCGGTTTAAGAACTCCGGCCTGAAGTGATGCTCTACCTCTTTCTGAAGGACATCTTTCATCTTCTCATAATTCGCTTCAGGGCTCTTTTTGCCGAAACCAAATCCGGATTGGTTTCTAATCAGGTCGGCGCCGATGTTGCTGGTCATAATAAGAATGACATTCTTAAAATCGATGCTTCGTCCGAAGCTGTCCGTCAGCCTGCCCTCGTCCATAATCTGCAGAAGAATATTGTAAACGTCCGGATGCGCCTTTTCTATCTCATCCAGAAGCAGAACAGAATAAGGCCTTCGTCTAATCCTTTCTGTCAATTGTCCACCTTCTTCGTAACCTACATACCCGGGAGGAGCGCCTACCAGTCGGCTCACGTTGTGCTTTTCCATAAATTCACTCATATCCAGCCGGATGAGAGAATTCCTGTCGCTGAATAAAATCTCTGCAAGTGCCTCTGCGAGCAGTGTTTTACCTACCCCACTGGGCCCGAGAAGTATAAAGCAGCCCATCGGACGATTCGGGTCCTTCAGACCGCTCCTGCTGCGTCTTACTGCTTTGGCTACAGCGGTGATTGCCTCATCCTGCGAAACAACCGTCTTATGCAGCTCAGTTTCAAGCTCCAGAAGTCTCTGGGTTTCCTTTTTCTCCAGCTTCGTTAATGGCACACCCGTCATGTTGCTGACAACCTCTGCGATCGTCTCTGTATCAACTATGCCCGTTACTTCTTTGTTTTCCTCGTACCATTTTTTATGCAGTTGTGTCTTATCATCCAGGAGCTGCTGTGCCTCATCCCTCAAGGCAGCCGCCCGCTCATAATCAGCGTCTCGAACGGCTTCGTCTTTTTCTTTTTGTAGTTTTTCTATTTTTTCTTCTATCTGTGTCAAATCCAGTGGCGGAGTCATATTCTTGAGTCGAATCCGCGCACCAGACTCATCGATAACATCAATCGCCTTGTCCGGCAGGCATCTGCCGGTGATATACCGGGTCGATAGCTCTACCGCCTGAAAAAGGGCCTCATCGGTAAAGTGGACCCTGTGATGCTCCTCGTAGCGGTCCTGAAGTCCTCTGAGAATATCTAAGGTCTCGTCTTTTGAAGGCGGCTCGACAATTATCGTCTGAAACCGTCTCTCCAGGGCACCGTCTTTTTCGATATGCTTTCTGTACTCATCCAGAGTAGTAGCACCGATACATTGAACTTCTCCCCTGGCAAGGGCGGGCTTTAAGACATTCGATGCATCGATGGCGCCTTCAGCTCCGCCGGCTCCTACAAGTGTATGAAGCTCATCGACGAACAAAATAACGTTCCTGGCCCTTTTCACCTCGTTAATGACTGCCTTTATTCGCTCTTCGAATTGTCCGCGATATTTCGTTCCGGCTACCATCATCGCCAAATCAAGCACTACCATCCGCTTGCCTTTGAGGATTTCAGGCACTTGTTTGTTAATTATTTGCTGACTCAAGCCCTCGACAATAGCGGTCTTACCAACCCCAGCTTCACCTAACAGAACCGGGTTGTTTTTCGTGCGTCGGCAAAGTATCTGTATCAAGCGCTCAATCTCTTTTTTTCTGCCTATTACGGGGTCAAGTTCATTATCTTCTGCCAATTGCGTAAGGTCTCTGCCAAAGCTGTCCAGCGCCGGGGTTTTACTTTTTGGCTTTCGGCCTGCCGTCGGGCTCATCTTCATCCCAAGGGCGGCGGGACCGTCATCCACTCCGGCACCTAACAAATTCAAAACCTCCTGACGTACATCCTCAAGCTTCAAGCCAAGATTCATAAGAACCTGAGCTGCTATACCTTCGCTTTCTCTGAGCAAACCCAACAGGATATGTTCGGTCCCTACATAATTGTGGTTAAGCGACCGGGCCTCTTCGATTGCGTACTCAATGACCTTTTTGGCTCGCGGCGTCTGTGGAAGCTTGCCCATAGTAACCATATCAGGGCCGCTCTTGACCAGTTTCTCAACCTCAAGACGCAGCTTTTTTATATCCACGTCGAGATTTTTCAGTACCGTTGCGCCTACTCCGCTGCCTTCCTTAACCAGCCCGAGAAGGATATGTTCGGTACCTATATATTCATGGTTAAATCGCTGGGCCTCCTGATTGGCCAGCGCCATAACTTTGCGTGCACGATCTGTAAAGCGCTCAAACATCTTCTACCTCGAAATTTACTTTCAAAAAGAGCCAAAAACAACTCTTTAGCATTTGTGCCTGATAGAGCTGTGAATTATGAGCATCAAGCAACAAACTGTATTATATCACACTAAAACCATCTGTCAAATACGCAAAAAAATACCCTGAGTCTCCCTTAACAGGAAGGTGGGTGCCTGTTACTGTTATTTATATGCCCCAAATCGGGCTGATGTTCGTTTTCGGACTAACATTTTTCTTCCGTTTCAATTTTATCGACAAAAACAAACACCAACTTTTCAGTTACCTGTCTGGTTAACGACTTTTTCTTTTGTCCGCAAGTATGGATTCTTTGTTTTTACAGAATAAAGCGTCCTGTACTTTTCGGTGGTATATTTTGCAGAACGTCAAAGCTCTGGCAGAAACCAGCTATGACAATCGTATTCCGATAACATCCAATAATGAAGGTTTACCATTGAATCTGTGGTTTGTTATCTTTGGAATTGAGGGTCCCTTGAGAAATTGTCTGAAGGCAAATATCGAACTGAGGCAGACTTTTTTGCAGATATTGGAAAATGGATAAACTTCAAAACCGTCACTGTAGAAGGCTAAAAAATTCCGCAATGAATCGGTAAGATATTTCGCAGAAGCCTGTTGGCCTGCAAGTCAGCAGATGCCGCTTTCGCTTGGGATTAGGCCGGCTTTCCCGGCTGGCTCATAAGCAGTAAGCAATGCCTGCATCATGTCGATTACAGTAATTATTCCCCGAAGCTTTTGTTGCTTATCAATTACAGGAAGGCAGCTTATATTCTTCTTATACAATATATCCGCAGTTTCGCAGATGCTGTGGCTGGGTAAAATATGTACCACATTCCGCACCATAACATTCTCGAGGGGCATTAGGAAATTTGTGGTCCATGAATCGGCTGCAAACAGATGCTCTCGAAATCTCTTTGGTGCTGACGGAGGTCGCCTGCCGGCATAGGGAAGATTCCGCAGAATGTCCCTGTCAGATACCAGGCCCAAAAATTTCCCCTGCTCATCCGTAATAATGATATGCCTGATTTCTTTGGCCTGCAAGACCTCGATTGCTTTGGCTAAGTTGTCCTGAGGGCCAAGACAAATCACCGGTTCGCTCATAATATCCTGAACGGCCCGAAAAGCCCAGGATGACAAAATATCGGTCATAGCTGAGTTTTCAGAAGCCGTATAAATAGCCGTTGGGTCTCTTTTCGATTTTGGGCATAGCTGACGTATCGTTTTACCGAGCGCCGAGAAAAGCTTCATCAGGTCGGTGGTCGTGATTAAACCCGCCAAATCAGAGCCGTCGAGAACGGGCACCATATCAATATGGTTACGGGTCAGGGTTGTAATAACCTCATGTATCGGTGTCTGCGCTGAGACAGACCTGGGATTTCTGGCAACTATATTTACCAACAACTGCTCCAGTGCTCTTTGGTCTATCTGTTGCTCATTGGGCTCTTTGGCAGTAGGTGTGCTCAGTCGAAGCACATCTCTTTGTGAAACGACACCAATAAAGCAGGGCTTTCTTTCTCCTTCGTATGGAAGGTCCACTACAGGAACGTGCCGGACCCTGCTATCCTCCATAAGTTTTAGGCAGTCCCTGACGGTATGGTCGAGGGTAAGTCTCTTAACCCTGGCATTCATAATGTCCCGGGCAACACGCATTGGCTTAGGACGGATACCTTTCTCAGTGCAAATCTGTTCAATCAAGTCGATGAGTTTGAATTGCTCGTTTTCCATACCGTTTCATATTCTCCGGATCGATTGTGGCATAGTCGCTTGAGACCTATTGCCATTTCCGGGACTTATCGGGCTTTTTATCGGCAAAGGTTGTGACCGACTTTAATGCATTTTCACCGAATTATGCTGAAACCGCTTCTAAGGTTCGTATCCTAAATTTCCCCATGCTGCTTTCTGCAATTTCATTAAATCAACATTACCCGTTTGATTTTTATCTACTCCTCCTGCGGATTCGGAAACTGCCCATGGCTCGTTACCATAGTCTATGGTGCGTTGATCCCTCCAGCCCCACCAGCCGCAATGTCCATCTGCAAACACCAGGGTTGTTCCCCCGTGGTGTCGCATGGGGATCGGATTCCACCATGAGGCTCTTGTGTGCCAGATAGCCCAGCAGGCGTCCCAATCCTGGCCGTAATCATCGAGAAAAACCAGTCTTTCTCCAGGTCTTCTGATTTCGGAAAGTTTCGTATATACGTCGCCGCTTCCGGAAAATTTCGCACCGTTCATTGAATGAACGGTGCTGTAAGTCCGCATTTCATTTCGCTCGGCGACCGGACATCGGTATAGCTTGGTCATCTTGGCATATTTGAATAACAGGCCATTTTTTATGGCGTTTAGTTGTTCCTCAATCGGCTCCTCATTTGGCAGCGTTCCGAGATATGTTACCCATCCATCATCTCCGGCGTTGCCCTTAACAAGACTGCCTTCATTATCGTCGGCATACATTATCCAGGCCAAACCTAAACCTTTGAGGTTATGCAGACAGGCAGCCCGTTTACCTTGTTCACGTGCTCCGTTTAAGGCAGGGATCAATATCGCCATCAACAATGCAATAATGGCAATCACCACCAAAAGCTCTATCAGGGTAAATCCTCTTTTTCTGCTCATTAAGGACACCTCTACTTTTGTATGAGCGAAACCTTTGGCCATCATATCATTTTAGGGTCCGAAAACCAAAAGAAATGCCCCCATTTTGTCTTTACAATTTCAACTGTACATTCTCTGCTAAAAATACAGAAGGTGGGGGAGAGGAAAGTGCTTGTCAATGTAAGTTTGCCGTTTCACGAGCGTCTGAGGTGCTTTACAACGAAAGCTGGCGGGCGGTTCTTGAGAATTCACATGCAAACTTAACCGCTAAATCCTTTAACCGCAATCCTTGTTAAAAATGTATTTCTGCAGCGGATTTGCTCTGACTTTTCAATCCTCATTTTTTAGGCTGATATTGAGATTTCCCGGTATCTTTCAAGACAGAATTTACCCGGACTGTTACGATTGTTGATATGCGTTTTTTTGCCTTCTGTATTTTACGCTTTTCGCCTTACTGATTATTTTCCTCAAGCAATTTTCTGAGGTATGCGTTTTCCCGGCGAGTTGCTTCAAGGTCGAAGACCTGGTATTTGATGCATACCCGCAGGTAATCAAGCGATTCCTGCAGGCTATTTATGCTCTTTTCAAGCTTCTTACGATTTGCCTGTGCCTGTTTGGCAAGCTTGGCCAGCTTTGTATGTTGGGGGTTAGCTGTCTCTCCGAATTCCTTGACCAGTTCATTGAGTTTGTCTTCCAGGTTTGTTTCGTCCATCGCACTGCTCTCCTCACAAATAAAACTTCTTTTCTAATCACCCTGCGATAGGGAACCCCCATAACCCCCTGTTTTTATAATATAGCAAAGCTTATGCCCAAACACGTTAAAGGCGGATTTTCGCCGAATTTTGCTGCTTACCCTGAAAAACAGACAATTAGACGTACCCTCTGTGTCACCCTTAAGTTTTGTTTCTAATTTCCTAAAAACAGCCGTTATATGGATTAAAACCCTATGTTGACAAAAAGCAACGCTTTGAGTTTGGGCATTTTTTCTCACAGTGTATAACGGCTTTATCTTTAATTAGTTAGGTGGGTGTTGATTATTATAAACGCTGTTGTTGATTTCTTGTGACAAAACGTCTTATAATACTCATAAAACGGCTTTTTTGGCTCTATTACAGACTTGTACGGCCATATTAATGAGAGAGTAGCCCGTAAATGGTGAAAATCCTTCTCAGCCGTTCTCCGGGTGTCCAAGCCGGCTGCCTGGAAATCAGATAAACCCTATTGATCTGCTGCTTAAGCACTGAATATCAGGTCGAGTTTTCCCCGTTCAGGGGCGGGCAATTGGGTCTTGCACCGCACACAATTAACCTGAGCCAAGCCCCTGCGTCTGCCGCAAACAGGACATTTTATGACAGCGGTGTGATTAAGGGCCAGATATGTTAATAAGCCGGCTATATTGAGCAATCCTGTGAAAATCAGCCAAAAAACAAATCCGCCCCATGATGTTCGTCGCGGCCAGCCGTGCCAAAACACATAAACCATCATAAGGGCACTTAATATCCTGTTAATAATACTGCTGTGCGGTCTTATGTAGTCTATTATCAGAACTAAATCATAGAAGAAATCATTCCCACTCCCGTAACCGAAAGGCCGAGGCCAAAATCTTATAGCGACATAACGTATGAATAAATCATACATAAGAGGCGAAAATTGACTTACATATCGTTGACCTGCCGGCCTTGGGTCCCTGTTTTTGGCCGCAGGCCCGGATACAGGAGAGCTGGTATAATTGTAACGATTCACCAATTCAAGATTTCCCTGGTTATTTACTTTGTAAAGCTCAGTCCACATGTTCCATGATTTTTTCTGAACTTCCTCCGTCCATTTTTCAATAACCTTTTCGGAACTCTTAATATCCGGGACAGGAGGCATGTCACTGCCGTAATTACGCACAAAAATTGCCTGTTTTGTAGCGCTAAACGATGGGCTGCGTAAGTTGAAACTAAACTGCTCTTTCGGTTCCTGTAATATCAGGTGTTGTTTGCGATCATTTGTCTGGATTTGAATCAAAGGTCGGTACTTTTGGCGGTCAATATACTCCTCTGCATCTGGAGATAATGACCTCCATGCGTGCAGCCTTATCATTCGAATATCTGTATCCGTACTCTCAAAAAGCAGTTCCACATCTTTCTTTTCAAAATTGATTTGATAGATACTTTTTTGAGTTTGCAAAAGTAGTATAGGATTGAATGAATCAGCCGGGCACCATGCGGTAAACTGCCTGAATTTTCCGAATGCTGATGCTTTGGATTTTGACTCTGTAAAACCATTCGAGCCGATATAGCCGATTTCCCCACCTCGGGTATCATAACCTTTGAAGTATTGTGCGCCTGGATGATAACGCCAAATCTGCTCGATTGAACCTTCTAAGCCAACGGGTATCTCAATATACCTGGAAAAGCCGGGTGTAATTGCTTGTGTTCGCTTCATGTCCTGTTGCGAAAAGTCGCTTCGTAGTTGTTCGGCCCAGGAAAGGTATTCATACGGTTTTTTATCACTTTGACCTTCCCAAAGCAGGTTATCGTTGGTGTCATATATCTGCACTTTATCCCTCCGGCCGGATATGTGTTCCACTCTGTCGATAAGGTGAATCGTCCCATCAGGTAAGAACTCTTTTAACGATCTACGTATTCTCTCTTGTCGTTGTTCCTCTTGACTAAGATTTGCTTCGGGTTTTTCTTCGGCTTTGTATTGGTTTTTACGGGTATATGATCTTTCTATTTCAATAAAAATTCCCTGCACAATTGAAACTGCCAGAAGAATTATAAGAACAGTCATAAATACTTTTACCGGCTTTGCGATATATTGAAATTTGTTTTTTATTTTCATATTACTACTCCCCGTTCAAAACTCTCTTCTCAGGAATGTCTGAAATATTTGTGAAAGTAAGATAGCAGTACTGACAGCTATCACCGTAAAAATCCAGACAAGTGACCATTGAGAAAATGTCGTCAACATGACTACGGCAGCAAATGCAAGGCCGAATATCTTTGTAGTGTACCATTTGGCTGTACTCAGACCCGATAGTGCAGTTCCAAGATACGTCACGAATCCCAGAATGATGAAAATCCATCCCTCAATAAAAAAACGCAATGGCGGTGGCACTGTGAAAACTTCCGGCCGGGTGACATACCAGTAAATACCGATCCATATGGGAACTATAGAAATTACAAAAGCCATCGATGTCGCAGTTAGCTTGGCGGCAAGTATGGTGATTCTGCTTACCGAGCGGTGAATTAAAAACGGCCATGTCCTGGTAAAATTAGGTATCCAGAATTGCCGAATCCCGAGGACAAGGCCGAGCCCCACGGACAAAACAAACAGCCATGGGCCGATTTCATTCATTGTTGGATAATTAGTAAGGTTATAATGACTGTTGCTGATGACGGTACCGGGCGAAAAACGTGAATATCGATAGTCATTGTTTTCGTTGTAAGTCTCTATACGTAGAAGAACACTGGTAACGGCAATAAATACAATAGCAGCTAACAGCATCCACGGCAGACATTCACGAAGTTCTTTTTTCAGCAGTGATGAGAATCTCATTTTATCTTTCCTCCCACTTGAATAATCTCTTCTGATTGGCTGGGGCGGTGAATTCAATGAACTGGTCCTCAAGGTTCATTTTCACGATGTCGTAATTTTCTGCCCTCACCGACCTTGCCCATTCAGCGATTTGTTCATCATCGATACCGACTAAAGTCAGCTCGAGCTGTTTTTCTGTACGTTTGCAGTGCAGAAGCCCGTCGATGTTGACTTCGTTAGGAACAGAATCGGCAAAAGTAAAAATTACTTTCCTAACCGCTTCCTGGAACTGTTCAAGAGAGCAATATGCCCTTAATACACCTTTGTCAATAACCACTATCCTCTCGGAAACCCTTTCGACGTCACCGAGAATATGGCTGGAGAAAAGAACAGTCCGCCCTTCACGCATAATAAGCCCAATCATGCCCTCCAGAAACTGGCGTCTTATTGCCGCATCGAGTCCGAGTGTCGGGTCATCCATTATCAGCAGTTCAGGATTCGGGGCCAGGGCAAGGGCCAGCGAAACCTGTGCCCGCTGGCCGTTCGAAAGGTGTTTTATCTTTTTCTTTTTCGGCAGGTCGAAGTATTCAATCATATCCGCAAAAAACTTGTCATCCCACTGGTTTGGGAAAAACGCCCGTTGAAATTTCTCTAAACCTGCGATACTCATCCAGCGAAACAGCCGATGACCTTCCGTTACATAACCTATGCGCTGGCGAATCGCAGGTGGTAACCTCGACGAATCACAGCCTAATAATCTTGATGAGCCCGCAGTGGGTTGTAACAAACCTAACATTAGCTTAATGGCGGTTGTTTTTCCCGCCCCGTTACGACCCACAAATCCGCAGATACAGCCGCGCGGTATTTTTAAATCCAGATGGTCAACTGCAAGACTGTCGCCGTAGTATTTCGTAAGGGCCTTTGTTTCCAGTACTATCTCACTCATTTCTCTTCTTTCCGCTTATTTGATTTATTACTGAATTTCGTTAGTCTGCTCTCAAACAATCTTCTCAAGTCCTGTTCTCCCATGCCCAGGTTCAAACCTCTTGTAATAAGGGTATCCATTCTCTCGGCAAGCATATTGATATCTGCGGCATCACTTCTGCGCAGCTTCGGGTCGCTGACGAATGTGCCGGAACCGGTTTTCGTAGTAACCAGCCCGGCCTGCTCTAACCGGCTGTAAGCTCTGGCAACTGTATTGGGATTAATCACCAGCTCCGATGCAAGTTTTCTCACGGCGGGCAGCTTATCGCCGCTTGTCAATTGGCCCCTGGCGATAGCTTCACTTATCTGCTCGGTAACCTGAACATAAATAGGCTCATCCGAACCGGGCAGTATTTGTATCCACAAAGGCATTAGGCTGTTTCCCCTTATCTACATACTGTTTATTTTTCAAGTCCTGCAAACTCTCTACTAAAAAATTGTATTAATACCTTTAATACATTATGTACTATATACGGCAACTTAGCAAGCATTGTTTTAAAAAAAATAAATTTTTTTTTCTACTTGCCTGAAGCCTGAAAAACCTCTTTTTGAGGGCTGTTATCGTTGTTTTAAGTATTTGAGGGAAGCTGTGAAAATGTCCCAGGTTACTATGTGATGCTGGCTGAATGCCGGACACAATCAAATTTAAACTCTGAATTCGAGTGTAACAACGCCGTTATGCCCCGGGTAAAATAAAAATTCGATAAGCCATAAAAAAGTCAGTTCTACTAATATATTTTCTTCCGTTTATATCGGACAAAAGCATAAGAATCCGATTCTGCTCATAAACCGATTTGCCCGGCATAAGATTACTCTCTATATTTTATATGAGTTGATTATATATGCCTTACCCTGTGGGAAATAGAAGAGAGGAAAATCACATGCTCAGGCCAAAAGAAATTATCAAGCGCAAAATTAATATTTCCGTGCTTACAGTAATATTATTGAGCTTCCACACACAGGTGTTTGCTCAACAGCAGGATTTTATCAAAGAGGATAATTTCGGAAAAATTATACTAAGTGAGCTGATGAATATTGAGCTTGTTACAGATATCAGCAAAGACTTCTCTCTTTACGATATACCCGCCGCTATCACCATATTTGAACAGGTAGAGGTTCAAAAAAATCCTGAGATTCCGTTGACTATCGCGGCTATCAACTTGACCGATGATGATCTCCATAAATGGGGCTCTGCAACACTCGGCTTATACAATCCGCATCCTGAAAAGCCGGACATCCGGGAAGTTTCAATTCCTTCACATTCGGATAAACTACTGGACATTAAAGGGCTAAAGTATGAAGACCTCAAGATGATAGAATCAATATTGGTTTCTGATGAAAGCCTGCGCGGTGAAAATACCCTTATGGAGCTTATCTGGCAGGTCAGCGAGAATATAGATGTTGCGATTGTAGGTCAGTATCTGTTGGATATGGCATACCCGGATTTTGTGGATGATACGACGAACGATTTCGAGACCAAAAGCGCCTTATACGCAAAATTAACCCTGCGATTCTAACATATCATGAAAGAGGATGATGCTTTATTTCCTCTATCGAGCGACGAAATATGTTGGTCATTAATTGTCAGCTCTGGAAATAAAGAGAAGAACTCGTGAGAATTAATAACTGTTCCTAAATATACTGCATTCAGAGCAGTTGCGTTCCTGGCATACTGTTATTAAAAGATCCTCTCACTGATAGGCGGGATAGGCTGGATACCTTTCTTCAGTTTAAATTCAACAGTGTTAGAACGCACAAAAAACAGGTCAAGGCCATCATTGCCTTTTTCATCTGGTAGCCACCATAAGCCATCATAAGTGACAGTGTAAGTGCCTGAACGAGAAAGGTCATATTCGTTGTTGAGCTCTATGCGTGCAGTGTATGATCCGCCAGGCATCAAATTATAAAAATCCTCCTTATTTTCAAATTCCTCAATTATATGTTCCTCAAGACCGATGTAGTGAATCTCTTCCTTGCCTCGCATGACTCTAAAGGCTCCCCAATTCATCCTGTTGTCATATAGAATTCTCCTCTTTTCTATTCTTACCATCACGTCTAATTTGTTGCAGAAAGTAGTTTCAACTACCACTTCCTTGCTATTAATGGCTGCCACATCTAATAGTACAGAAATGCTATCGGTCGGAGTCAGTTCGTCGTTTTCCATTATCGCTTCCTCCTTGCATCCAGATAAAAACAACAAACAAAAACTACACAATACCTTTAATGAACACTGTAACACTATTCTCTTCATGGCATGTTCTCCCTGAAATCTACAAGTCTAAAAAAATCATGGGCAATCGGGACAAACACTCATTCTGTCGCTATTTCCCTCATTCTCTTTGCTCGCTTATTTCTCCATGTCTGCAGGAGTCACCTTTTTACAAATTATACTATCAGGTGCAGAAGTAATAAAGCCCAGTTTCGAAATCGGATCTCCGGCCGGATTTTAAAACATACAAACTGGCTTATCCATTCGGATTCATCACCCGGCCGATGAATAAGATGCTGCCCGAGTGGTTGTCACGGATTAAGAAGAGGAATGGATGGTCCGCCCTGAAAACAGGTATCCGTGTTGGCCCAATCGATGTTAGCTTCATGGTTACCGCCGTCGCCGCTGCTGCTTCGGTACCTTCTTCGTTAACATCAACGTATGCCTTGTGGATGACTGCTGAAATAAAAAGGTCTCGTTTGCCGTTTATCCCGGAAAAGTTCGCATTTGATGAAAAGGCATCTGTCATCCCCATTGACTTAAGCACAGAAGCCAGGCCGAACTGGCTGGTCATCTTGAACTTCGGGACTGAAACTACGACTTCACGTTTGTATAGTTTGCTTAGCCATTTCGAGAGGTTCTCGACCGTCAGTTTTTTCTCGAATTCATCCAGGCCGTCAATTTTCTTTGGAAGCATAATAATCATCGACAGCTCATCATCCACATACGGCAGTTCAAGCCCCTGAAAACTTTCAGTTTCCAAATAGCCGAACTCCGCTGTCTGGTTCATCATCGCAGCGTCAAGCTTCTTACCGTCAACAAGAGTAAAAGGCGCATCCTTCGTTTTGTCCTTCTCAAATTGCCTGGCCCAGTTACCCTTGAAGTAAATAGCGTTCGTCAAAACCAGACGGGTCATCGAATCCAGCACACCTTTTTGGATGAGATTATTAATCTTATTGTTGGTCTTCTTTTCCACCCATCGATTTATGGTCTCGCGTGCGGCCTCTGCGGCCATTATGAAATCAACTTCATTTAGCTTTCCGCCATAGTTGGTTTCGATTAGTTCCAGAAACTCTTCAATAAATCCGTAATCCTTCTGGCCCCAAAGAGCGTTGCCAATACGAAGCTCATAACCGCCTTTTTCACCTCTGCCGTTCAGGTCTTTTATGATTTTTCCAAACGCCGAGTGAAACCGCATTTGCCCAAACGTGTCTTTCACTGCTGCTTTTTTGCCTGATACTGTCGGCAGGTGCAGTGCCGTAGCCATTTCGGTCTCTGTTTCGCCTCGTGCGCCGCAGTAGGCAAGAGCCAAAGCTGTCGAGATACTGTATGGCGAGAAAAACAGATTCCCTTCTTTGCTGCGCAGCTTTGCGTAAAGCTCAAAGGCGAATTCGTTATTTCCCGCTACGACGATTTGTTTGTCGGTTTTTTCTTTTGCATATGCTTGTTTCCCCGGCTGCAAGCCAGCCATAGTTGCCGTTACAATTGTTAAAATAAGTACTAACTTAAAAGCTTTCATATTTGCGGCCCTGTTATCATTTTCCAATATCATCCATATTACTTTTACTCTACACTCTATTACGTTAATTATTACCGGTTGGTTGACAACCCAAAGATAAAAAATAGCTCAAATATGCTTGAAATATCGCAAGAAGACAGCCGATTGTCCTGTTTTGGCAAAACTATGATGTTTTCAGTTATTGTCTTTCAATTATTTATTGACAAAAGCAATTATTTTTTATACTATTATATTTTAGATATGGGTTTTGAGAAGGTAATTATTTTCGCAAAAGGAAGATTATGAGTTCGGCCAAAGACGGCTTCCTGCATCAATTCAAATGGCATATTGTTATTATTTGCGTAGCATTGGCAATCGTGGTCCTGCTTACGTTGTTCACCGACATCTTCCAGGCCGCTCAATCCAACATGTTGCGTCAGCTCGTATTGGTGCTTGGGGTTTTGGTGGCACTTAGCGCACTTCTGGCGATGCTCTCAAGGCTGTTTAAGATACTCGATGCGCTTCGAGACAACAGCGCAAAGCTTGAAGCGGTTGCCGGAGCTCTGGAAAAGATCCACGCCGGACTGACACAAATCAATCACAGCACCCGTGTCAGTGAAACAGTAAAGGCGATTGCATTCCGGGATGCGGACAGACAATCTCTGAGGGAGGCCGTTTTTGACAAGCTACAGCAGCAGGAATTCGATGCCGCACAGGAAATAATTGATGAAATTGCCAAACGCCCCGAATATTCGGAGCTTGCTGAGCAGCTAAGAGCACAGGTGGAAAAATACCATACTGCGACTGACCAGGAACGAATCAATCAGGCCATAGCGCATATCGAAAGGCTGCTTGATAATTGTCGCTGGGCTCGGGCAAGTGCCCAGATTGAAGGACTGGTTAAAGCATATCCGGATTCTGAAAAGGCAAAGTCGATGCGACATATCCTGCTCGATAAAAAGCAGGAGCGTAAAAAAATACTGCTCGCTGCATGGGACGATGCGGTACAACAGCAGGAAACCGACCGCAGCCTGGAGATTCTTAAAGAGCTTGACCTCTATCTCACTCCCAACGAAGGCCTGGCACTGCAGGAAGCGGCCAGGGACATCTTCCGGACAAAGCTGCATAACCTCGGTGTGCAGTTCTCAATTGCCGTTACTGAAAAGCAGTGGACCGGCGCACTCAACATCGGCCAGCAGATTATCAAAGATTTTCCCAATAGCAGAATGTCTGAGGAAATTCGCGGAAAACTGGATGTCCTGGAACAAAACGTCCAGATGCCAGGCAGCTAAACAAATCTGATTCTCACGTCGTTGAAAAATCGAACAAGGACTGGGTCTTAATCATTGTTACCTGATCCGGATAAGCGGCAAACGTGTGGAGGTGCAATTCTGTTTGTCTGGCCTCAAAGTCAACATAGCAAAACGGCTGGAGCTTGCCTATTTGCAACTCAGGGAATTTTACGAACACGCCTCGATTGCGAGCGAAACGTTCAAGGTCACTATGACTCTGGCGATATAAATTCGGACTCATCTTCTCGACTTGAAAATCAGTCATATAATTTACACCCCTGCCCAAAGTGCATTTATGGGTCCGTGGTCCCCGGAACTGAAAACGCTCAATCAAACCCCGAGAGGGCAGCATCTGGCCGGGCGCGCTTACGACCTCGGCAAGGCAGATATCATCGGCAAAGACGCTGACAACATGAGTACATCCTGTGACCCAAATAATCGCCTCGTACTTTTCGGTATTTACTTTCCGATTGGCATAAATCTTGAAAAGCTCAGGATGTAAAGGTCTTTGAAAAAGGCTGAACATCAATTCTTCAACAGCTACATTGATTTGTGGTAAATCCATTAAGCAAATCCTGACACAAATACAACTTCTTCCGAATTCCAATTTTCCCCTATTATACAAAAATTCCTGCCATTATTCAAGGCTCATATTAGTACTGATAAGGCCGATTTTGGCCCTTATAGGACGATTATCCCACAAACTCCCCAATCTAAAAGACTAACAGCGGCAAAATTTTTTTAAAAAAATCAAAAAAATTCAGTTATGTTCTATATTTGACCGCTGAAAAAAACCGCATTAATAATAGTGGCGATGATATCGTAAAAGGCGTGAGTTCCGGCGGTAATACCGAAGCCGCGAATTGCAAACAAAACCGCAAAGTATATTCCTGCTATCGTTCGAAATGCGAATCTTATCGAATTAAACGGGTCATTGGCATTTGGCTGTCCGCTGAGCAAATCTATATGATGATGTGCGCTGAACAACGCCGCAGAAATGAGGACCGAAAGTACGATCGAATTATTATGAGTAAACCTTAGCACATCCTGAAATAACAGCATCAAAAGGCATATCAAAATCAAACGAAAAACAAGTTCTTCGTAAATCCCGGCTCCTATTCCGGTAACGATATTTGCCAGCAGAGACTGCTCTTGCATAACCTCGCCGTCCTCGGCGCTCAGCGACGACAGATTGCCGCCTGTGACTGCAGAGCAGACCGGCAGTGACACGATTTGTGTTTGCCTCTTGTTGTTGTCGAGCCGGCTGATATTGCCCTCCGGTCCGGCAGAACTGCCCATAAACAATGTCAGAACTAACAAAGGTGCTGCCAGCAAAATACACTCAATCGCCATCCGAGGCATATCGCGAAGCCAGAAACGCCACTGTTTGCCCGAGGTGATTTGCAGCGCTATCAAAATCAATACAACCGCCAGAGGAGGCGCAACCCATGCAAACTTAACACCAAAGCCCATCGATTCAAGAAGGTTCTGCAGCCAGACAAACGCTGCAACCCGGATTTTCGATTGGTTCAGAACATCTGTATTAATGCTGAACGTCCCCAGCTCATAGAATACAATGAATGGCAGCAGAAAAAATATGGCATAAATCGGCCGGGATGTCCTTTCGAGATAGGAATCTTTTCTAAAGTCAAACAACTGATTCGCGCTGTACTTTTTACCTTTCGTTTTATTAGCCATTTTCCATTTTTGCCGGTTTAATATTTTTAGTTTTATTCTGCTCTCTGTGGAAGTGTCTCAATTTCCACTGTTGAATTTTTCCAGAGTGTACTTAAAATAAGCCGAAGATACAATAATTAAGCGCCGCGAATAATAAAGATGCAAAGGAAAGTGTAACTGTAGCATAATGAGTAGTGAGGTATTAACTGAGATTTATCGATTGCTTTATGATGAGTTTGGCCCTCAGCATTGGTGGCCCGGTGAAACCGGATTCGAGATAATCACAGGTGCGATCCTTACCCAGAATACAAGCTGGGCCAATGTTGAAAAAGCAATAAAAAATCTTAAATCCGCCGATTGTCTGACCCCTGAAAAAATCCGCCATCTTGACGCTGCACAGCTTGCTAAACTTATTCGTCCGGCCGGCTATTTCAATATAAAAGCAAAACGCCTGAAAAACTTCGTAAACTGGCTTTTTACAAATTACAACGGCAAATTAACAGACCTTGAAAGCATTGATACAGACCGGTTAAGAGCAGAACTTTTAACGATAAAGGGCGTTGGTCGTGAAACCGCCGATTCGATTTTACTTTATGCTTTCGACAGGCCAATATTTGTCGTGGATGCATATACTGCTCGAGTAGTTTTCCGACACGAGATAATCTCACCCGAAGCTGATTACGAACAGTTACAAGAATTGTTTGAGTCGTCTCTGCCGGCCGATACTCAGCTTTTCAATGAGTTTCACGCATTGCTGGTAAGAGTGGGCAAGGAGTTCTGCAGGCCAAAAGCCAGATGTGCCGGCTGTCCTCTGGAAAAATTACCGCATACGCTTGATGTCGAATATTTCTGAACTTTCGTACGCCGGTATAAATGATGTTAGTGTACTTCTTGTCCGGGTTTTGCGCCGGTGTCAACTGACAGCATGAAGATATCTTTTCCACCGGTGCCTGCCGCCAGGATCATACCTTCGGACAGCCCGAACCTCATCTTTCTGGGCTTAAGATTGGCCAGACAAACTACGATTTTGCCGGTCAGTTCCTCCGGCTTATAAGCGGTGGCTATGCCGGCGAAGACGGTTTTTTCCGGCCCGCCTACATCCAGTTCCAGACGCAGTAATTTGTCGGCGCCTTCGACAGGCTCTGCCTTTATTACTTTTGCGATTCGCATGTCAATCTTTGCGAAATCTTCGATTGTGCATTCCGGCTTAAACGGCTCTGTAGATTCTGCTGCCGTTGGTTGTGGACTTTGAGCTTGGCTTTCCGCAGGGCCCGAGCCATCCTTACTTTCTTCTATCATCGCATTCACCTGTTTTTCATCAATTCTTTCGACCAGTCGTTTGAATTTGTTTATCTTGTGATTCTCCAGCACCGTCTCGACGTCTTCGAAACTTAATTTATCGACATTAAGAAATTTTTCGACCTTCTCAGCGTATTTTGGCATGATGGGTTTGAGGTATATCGTCAGTATGTGGACGGCATTTATTACAGCGGTCAAGGTCGTTCGCGTTTTTTTCAAATCAGTTTTTATCGTTACCCACGGCTGATTCTGCTCGACATATCGGTTTGCCTCATCGGCCAAAGCTGTAATTGTTCTGACAGCGGCGGCATATTTAAGGTTCTCATAGTTTTCAATAATCTGCTCTTTTGCGGCGGTGAGCTTATTGATTAACTCAGTGCCCTGTTCATCTAATTGGCCGAGCCGGCCGGAAAACTTTTTTGTCAGCATCGGACCAGAGCGGGAAGCAAGGTTTGCGAATTTGCCCACCAGATTGGAATTGATTTTATTTATGAAATCTTCAACTTTCAAATCTATGTCATCTATACTGTCCATCAGTTTGCTTGCGTAATAGTATCTCAGATATTCGGGGCTCAGGTGCTTTGCATAGGTACTTGCCTTAATGAATGTTCCGCGGGATTTGCTCATTTTTTCGCCGTTCACGGTCAAAAAGCCGTGGACGAAAAGTTTGTTGGCGGTTCGAAAGCCCGCCCCCATTAGCATGGCCGGGAAAAACAATGAATGAAAATACATAATATCTTTACCGATAAAATGGTAAAGCTCGTACTCATTGGGGCTTTCTCCCGCAGAGTTGGTACCGGGCCAGACTTTGTCAAAATCAAGGTTGTTGTTATCGCAGTAGTTTTTAGCTGAAGCCATATATCCGATAGGTGCATCCAGCCAGACATAGAAGAATTTATTTTCTTCTCCGGGTATTTTGAAACCGAAATATGGGCCGTCGCGGGATATATCCCAGTCCTTCAGGCCTGTATTGAACCATTCATCAAGTTTGTTTGCCACAGATTTTTGTATATGTCCTGAGGCGATAAGGTCTTTAAGACGTTGCTCGTAATCAGCGAGTTTGAAAAAATAGTGATCAGATTTTTTCAGGACGGGTGTTGCCCCGCAGGTTGAACAACAGGGGTTTATCATGTCCGCCGGTTGATATGTTGTGCTGCAAACTTCACAGGAATCACCGTATTGGTTCTCGGCTTTGCATTTCGGGCAGGTGCCGCGAACAAATCTGTCCGGCAGCGACATTTTGCAGTTTTCGCAATAGGTCTGCTCAACTTCCCGGATAACTATCGAGCCGGCATCCTTCAAACGAGTGAAAATAAGCTCGCTGAAGTATTTATTTTCAGGTGAGTGGGTCGAGTAATAATTGTCGAATTCGATGTTAAAACCATCAAAATCCGCTTTGTGCTCTTTGTGCATTTTCCCGATTAGTTGCTCAGGGCTGATACCGGCCGCACGGGCGCTTATCATAATAGGTGTCCCGTGAGTGTCATCGGCACAAAAGTAGAAACACTCGTTGCCGCACATCTTCTGGAAACGCACCCAGATATCGGTCTGGAGATACCCTACCAAATGCCCTATATGTATAGGGCCGTTGGCATAAGGCAGAGCGTATGTTACGACGATTTTACGAGGCATATTCCTTCCTTGAAGATCATTCCTTTTTGGTTTCCTTGTTGTCTTCCTTGTTGCTTTTTGGGGTATTATCTTGTTTTTTCTTTGTTGTTTCAGAGGCGGGAATAATCTCAATCTCTTCGACCGGGACAGCGGCCTTTTCTCCGCTTTCGTATTCTACTACAACAAGCTGTGTCAGTATATGGGTATCTATGACTTTGCCCTGCCCCTGTTTGGTATTTACTTTGGTATTCTTTTTTGGCAGTCGTTTTTTTTGCTCGGTGTATGTTTCGTCTTCATACCTCAGGCAGCACTTTAATCTGCCGCAGTAGCCGGAGATTTTAGCGGGGTCGAGAGTTGCCTTTTGCATTTTGGCCATTCGCATATTGACCGGTTTTAATAGTTTAAGAAATCTTTGGCAGCAGCATTGTTGCCCGCAGCTTTCCACATCGCCGAGCAGTTTGGCCTCATCACGCGAGCCGATTTGACGCATTTCAATTCTTGTCTGGTATTCCTGTGCGACTTTTTTTACTAATTCGCGAAAATCCACTCGTCCATCGGACATAAAGTAGAAGATGATGCGTTCCCCGCCGAATACGTGCTCTACATCGACTATTTTCATCGGAAGCCCCATCTCTTTGACGAAGTGTCTGCAGCATTCCATCTCTTCTTGTGCAATTTTTTGTAGATGCCGTTCTTCGCTTACATCAGCGGAGCTTGCATAACGGATGAATTTGCCGACATGGTCGGGTGTAAAATCTATACCGCTGTCCTCGAAATAATCTTCTATTTGCTCGTCGCTTAATTTAAATTGCCCCCCCTTGTAGGCCGTAAGCTGCCCTACGAGGTAGCCTAATTCCAGGCCTCTGTCTGTTTTTATTACGACACGGGCTTTGACCTTTGATATTTTCGTTTCATGGTGCTCGAAGAAGCCGAGTGCGTTCATTCGACCATAGCGAACCAGCATATACCTCTTATTTTTTGTCTGTCTGGGTCTTTTTTCTGTATTTTTTGGCATTCAGGTTACCCCGATTGATAATATCTTTAAGCTGTGCTAATGTTAAACGCCTATTCTATCAGACTCGGCCAGATTTAACAATAGATGTTCGAAAATAAGCTTTTCATTGACACTGGACTCTATCCAGTGCAGCATCTTGTAGCAGTCGGATATTTTTTCCGCGGCCAGTTCGGCATCAAAGCGGTCTGCAAGCTTCTTTATTTTCTCTTTTTGGTCGAAATTGATAGCTTCTTTTCTGGGCATAACAGTTAGATTCATCACATCATACAGGGCGGATATGATTATTTGGACGATAGTCTTTGCTGCTCTTCGATTGATGTCTTTTTTACTGATGGTCTTATCAAGTTCGGTCCAGGCGGCAGCGATTTTTTTGCTTTTGTTCAGGGATTTCTCAGCCAGGCTCAGGGCATCGGCAATTTCGTAGCTGGCCAGGAAGCTTATAAGCTCCTTTTTGGTTTCGTAAAGGTTTGCTTGGGCCAGTTCGAGTTGTGCCCATTGGTACGCTGTCCCTAAACTGCCCTGAGCCAGACGTGCGAAGTATCGCGTCTGCTTGTCTTCGAGGCCTGTCTGCTGCAATTTTTCGATTATCTGATCTTCGCCAATCGTGCCGAATCGGAGTATCTGAGACCTTGATTTTGTTGTCGGTAGAAGTTTCTCAAAACGGCTGCAGAGCAGAATAATAGAGCAATATTCCGGCGGTTCTTCCAAAACTTTTAACAGGGCGTTTTGTGAGGATCTATTGAGCCTTTCGGCTTCGCTAATAACAAAAACCTTTCTTTGTGAAAGTGTAGGTTTGTTCGAAACTTTCTCAACGAGAAACTCTCGAATGACGTCTATCGGCAAATCAACAGGCGGTGCCTTGCCCTTGCCGTCTTTCGTAAATTCGAGCAATTCCTTATAGATGTGATTGAAGTCCGGATGTGAGCCCGCCTCGAAAAGTTCACAGGCCCGGCACGCACCGCAACTGTCGGCGAAATCATTTTCTGTAACCGGGCTTTGGCAAAGGAGTAATTTGGCCCATTCCCGTGCGGTTTTGAATTTGCCGACACCTTCAGGGCCGGCAAATATATAAGCATGGGCCCATTTGCCCGAGGCAAAGGCCCTTTGTAAAATATCTACCGCTTTGTCCTGACAAAAAATATCTTTGATTGACATCTATAAAAAACTCGCTTCTGAGATGAGCTGCAATATCTTATTATGCACTGTTTCAACTTCAGCGGCCGCATCGACTACTAAAAAGTTCTCCTGCTGTTTGGCCAATTGTAAAAATCCCTCGCGGACCCTTTGGTGGTAAATGTCACCCTTTTGCTCCATCCTGTCGAGCTGGCGATCCAGACGCTGCGAAGCGGTCTTCAAATCGACATTTAGAATAATCGTCAAGTCCGGCCATACTCTTTCTAAGCAATCTGTTGCAATTTTTATTACTTTCTCCATTCCAAAACCACCGGCACAACCCTGATAAGCACACGTACTCGATAGCCATCTATCAAGGACGACGCACTGATTCGCTTCTAATGCAGGCGCTATTTTTTCCGCCCAAAGCTGTGCTCTTGCCGCCATATATAACAGCAGTTCTGCACGTGTATCCATTGCGTTATGTTCCGGGCTTAACAGGATTTGTCGAATCTTCTCTCCGATATCGGTATCGCCGGGGTCACGAAAGCCGGCCGTTGAAACGCCCTGTTCTTTCAGCCATTGGATTAATAATTTTGAATGCGTACTTTTCCCGCAGCCGTCCGGCCCGTCAAGAACTATAAACCTGCCTGAAAATTTATTTGTCAAATTTGCCTCCGTGTTTGAATACGTATTATAATACAAATGTTTTCCAAATTCTCACTTGCCCTTAAGACAAAAGGTTTGTAACAGAATCCCATACACGCTCAGCTAACGCTATACATTGTTTGCAGATTTGCAAGTCCGGTTCAAAATCAGGCATGACGCCGCCAAGAGGATACTTTGAAGGAAGATATATTGAATCGAGCAAATCACACTCATCTTCTGTTATTTCGACATTCAGACCTTTTTCGGCAAGAATACTCACCAGTTCATTTATACTATGGGTCTTTTTCAATTTGGTCGCCGATTCCACCAATACCGCTTTGAGCATTTTCTCAACAGCTTGCTGAGCATTTTGCAAACAGGGATTGAAAAGCTCGCTATCGAGAAGCACTTTGGCTGAGCGAAGGTTCTCATCTGCATACTCAAGCCACTTATTAGTTTCGTCTTTCATAGATAACCTCGCCCTGCTCGATTTCATCCATGAAGACCCCACCCTGTACTCCGGCCTTCAAAGGAAGAATGTCCAAAGGTATCATCCGGGAAATGTCGCGAGTTTTCTTTCGATATCTCATTGCAAGCGGAAGGTATTTTTCATCGCTGTTCTGAAATACGGCGACATCTATATCATGTGGATCATTTGAGCTTAAAAATGAGCCGAAAATTACTATCCGGCACACTTCCTTTTCAGTCCTAAGTAAGTTTATCAGTTGCTGTTTTAGTGATTGTTTTTGTTGTTCGGTAAACATAATCGAATACAGAATATATTGTCTATAATTTAGTTATACTCCCTATGCCAGAATCCAATAGTATTACATGCTTTAAGAACACTATCAATAATAAACCTTCCTGAAAATTTGTCTTTCAAAACTGATTTCACCTAATCTTCTGTCGGGTATTTAAGTAAGTCTTCTGAATTTGAATCTGTTATGCGGCCATCATACTCTAAATTAAGAGAGCTTACAAATCTTACCGCAGTAACGGTTACTATTAATCCAAGAACCTGACCTGTAACTATGGTCCCGATTGTTATAATGTACTGTGGAATTGTCTCAGGATTTTCAGGTATTTTTAATAATAACCAGAGAAGATGTATTACCGTGCTGAGACAAAACAATGCAACTAATTCTTTTGATTTGAATAGTTTGAATTTGCTTAGGAGCTTGAAGCTATTAAAAACTCGACAATCCAGGACAAGTATAAGTGCAGGGATGAATAAAGAAACTTTTATCATAACTAACGTCGCAGCAGTTGAACATAACTGGTATAGCCAGGGAGCGGATTTTGCAGATTCAATAAAACCTGTGTTTGTGGAGGTGAAATATTTTATTATGAAAAAGATAAGCCCGGTTAAAATAAAATAGATAGCTACGTAAATAAAACCGAATCCGACCATACGCCAGAAGAAGTGTTTCCCTGTCTTTAGTAAATCCATAGGCGTTTGTTCTTTCGGGCCTTCCAGGTGTATTGTTCGCAGAAAACCATAATATAGTATCATTGAGACTACCGCCAGACTCAGAATAAAAAATATAGACGGTAAAAACAATGTTTTCGTTACATCAGGTTCTGTGAATCCAAAAAGACTGTGTGAAAGTTCAGCTAAGGTGTAGAGGCCAACGATGAGAGTTACTTCAGGCCAGCGGTTTTTTAAAATCGCTAAAGTTTTTTGGATTTCAGTCATTTCTTCAACTTTTTTCTACCCTGAGTTCGATTGTTCTTTAGCTTGTTTTAGAAGTTGTTCGAGAGAGCTTTCCACTTGCAGCTCTTTGGCCCACTTATACAGATAATCCCTGTCGAGACAATCGTATTGGACCACTGCAACTCCAAGGGCATCCTGAAATTGCTGGCTGGATTCACTCTCTCTGGCCCACTCCAGTTTACTTAAAATCACGTCTTCCGGCGAAACTACCCAGACGTCTAAACCCATTATATTAGATTTTTGTCTTCTCTGAAATTCTTCTCTGCTAAAAGGACGATCTTTGCGGATAATAAAATCGACCTTGAAGCTATTGCGAATATCAATTACATTGAACATTGAATTGTTCTTAAAGGAATCACGTGCGGCATCCGGATTGACATAGTAATCATCGCCGAGAGATTTTACAAAAGCTATAAGCTGTTCTTCGGATGGTGCTATAATTATATCGGCATCGTTTGTAGCTCTCGGCCGGCCATGTAAGCTGCTTGAGAAAGAGCCGGAAAGCATATATCCGATACCTTCTTGGTTTAATTTCTCAATTAGTATTTGTAAGGAGGTTTCCTGACTTGTCATATCTAATTCTCAATTTCAGGGTAGATTTGTTTGAATAAAGCTTCACCAATCATAAGACGTAGAACTTCCTGCTTTATTGTTTGTTCATCATAACTGGGATTACGTTCTCTTACCCCCGCTTCAACTATACGTCGAAGATTATCGCTCAGCTCGAATGCCATTTTAAGGCGCACTTCCGGCCCCAGCCGTCGCAGGATTTCAAACTGCTTTCTCATAGCTTCAAGAGTAGTATCCGCTGGTATCATGCTCATCTTGGTATCCTCAATCCGCAGCCGTTCGGCCCGTCAAGTACTATTAACTTACCTGCAAATTTGTCTTTTAAAACTGATTTCACCTAATCTTCTATGGGAGTTTGAAGCAAGTTTTCTGAATTTAAATATTTCGTACTACTATCATACACTAAATTTATTGAAGCTACAAACCTTACTGCCATAACCAATATCATTAAAGTAAGAAGGTTCCATATAAAATAGTAGCTTAAACTCAAAATAGTATGTGGTGCTATTGGAAGTTCTCCGCTTGTTGGCAGGAACAACCAAACGAAGGAAATGGCTATCTTGGCACAGTAAACTGCTAATAATTCCTTTGCCTCCGATAGTTTGCATTGTCTTAAAAATTTAAAACTCTCGAAAGCTCCACAGTCAAGAACAATTATTAAAGCAGGTATAAATAAATACAGTTTAATCAAAATTAGTTTTGTTATAGATGAACATAATAGAGCAACTGCTGGTGGAGCATCTTTCAAACCTCCATCGATTGGAGTGACTATTTTAATAATCAAAAAAATTGCGTGCGTGAGAAGACCTAAAACTATTATGTATAAAACGCATAGCCCGCAGAATCGCCAGAAAAAACACTTGCCTTTTTGCAGCAAACTCAGAGGTGACTGTCGCTTATTACCTTCGAGGTAAACCGTTCGCAAAAAACCTAAATAAATCAGACCTGCAATTAATCCCAGTCCGAAACAAGTTATACCCATCCATGAACGATAAGCCTCTAATATTCCACCGAATAAGCTGACCAGGAAGCAAAAGCCTATAAGAAAAATCACCTCTGGCCAACGGGTCTTGAGAATTGTTATGGTCTCTTTTATTTTTTTCATAAGTTACTTATAAAAAAAATGACCATTCGTATTTATCTCGCTAATTGAAAATTATCTTCGCCAACTAATTGCCTCATTTTTCTGCAGAAGTCAAGGTCGGGATTGACAGATAGTCCCTTGTCGGCGGCCGTGCTGACTCTGCCTTTGTCGGTCCTTATTGCTACATAAACAGGACTTTTACCTTTATGGTGCAGGCAGATGCTCTTTATCATAGCTACTTTCTCTTTGGTAACGTCTTTGGCGTCCAGTTTTATTTGGACTCTGGCGGCCAACTTTTCTCTGACCTGCTCAAGAGCTATAAGTTCGGAAGCTAAAATGTTAGGCCTTTCCCTTCTGTGATCAAGCTTTCCTTTTACGAAAACAATTGTATCTGCGACTAATATGTAATTGAAGTTGTTCAGAACATCCGGAAACATTACCACATCGACCTGTCCCTGCAAATCTTCGAGTACGAATACCGCCATTTTTGATCCGGCGTTTCGCCCTGTTTTTGTCAGGTTGTAGCGTATCTTTGCTATCATTCCGCCGATTACAATTTGCCTGTCCTGCGGTGCTTCGGCCAGTTGTGAGCTGTTGTGCGTGGAAAAGATATTTATCGTCTCAGCGTGATGGCTGAGCGGATTGCTTGTTACGTAGAAGCCGAGAACCTGTTTTTCATAAGTTAACATCTGCGGTTCGGGCCATGGCGCGACCTCCGGCAGGCGCTGATGGTCTTTTGAATAATCGCTCTGGCCTGCCTGTTGGAAAAAGCTCATTTGCCCTTTTATTTTGTCGGCCTGTAGGCTTGCCCCATTTTCCATTGCCATCTCAAGGCCGGCCATCATCTGTGGCCGGGTTCCACCGAGCCTGTCAAAGGCGCCGGCCTTTATGAGAGATTCGAGCACCTGCTTGTTGGCAGCTCGTAAATCCACGTTTTCGCAGAAATGGAACAAACTCTGGAATTTGCCGACTTCTTCGCGTGCAGAGATAATTTGCTCGACAGCCTTACCACCAACTCCTTTTACGGCTGCCAGGCCGAAACGTATAACACCGCGATTCGTATGTTCTCCCTCTCCTGCCTTCTGCCCTCTGTATTCTGTCTTCTGTTTATACAGCGGCGTAAAATCAACTCCGCTTTCATTGATATCGGGAGCCAAAACTTCAATACCCATTTGATTACACTCGGCGATATAATCGACAATCTTGTCGGTGTTGTCCATCTCATAAGTCAAAAGGGCCGCCATAAACTCAACCGGCCAATGCGCCTTCATATAAGCCGTTTGATATGCGATAAAGGCATACCGGGTCGAATGGCTCTTGTTAAACCCGTATCCTGCGAACCGCTCGATTATCTCGAAAATCTGCTCAGCCTGCTGTTTCGTTAATCCTTTATTAACACAGCCTTCTATAAATCTTTCCTGCTCCTTGGCGATGGTTTTGGCCTTCTTTTTACTTATCGCCTTAATGAGAGCATAGGCCTCCCGCAGCGGAATATCACCGAGCCGATTACAAATCCGCATCACCTGTTCCTGATAGGTCATAATGCCGTAAGTTTCTTCGAGAATCTCTGTCATAATCGGGTGCGGCAGGTTCCATTTAGCCCCGTGCTTTCGCTCGATGTAATCCGGAATAAGTATCATAGGCCCCGGCCGATACAGAGCATTGGCGGCTATCAGGTCTTCGATACGGTCCGGCTTCATCTTCATCAGCAGGTTCTGCATACCCCCCGACTCGAACTGGAAAACACCTTTCGTTCTACCGGCCGCAAACAGCTCAAAAACCTTCGCATCGGTAATATCGATTTTTTCCAGGTCGATATCCACACCGTGGATTTCCCTGACCAACTGGCACGCCCGCTCCAGTACACTGAGTGTCTTCAGACCCAAAAAGTCCATCTTTAAAAGGCCCACCTTCTCCACTGTCGGCCCTTCGAACTGGGTTATAATGTCATCCGAACTGGGCGACTTATACAAAGGTATGAAGTTGGTCAGCGGCTCATCGGCAATAACAACGCCCGCTGCATGAACCGATGCGTGGCGGGCAAGGCCTTCGAGTTTTTTACTGATGTCAATTACTTTTCTTGTTAGTTCGTTTTGCTCATAGGCCTGTTTTAATTCGGGCTCTGTTTTTAACGCTTTATCCAGCGTCATATCCAGCGAGAACGGCACAAGCTTGGCCAGTCTGTCTGCCTCTACCAACGGTACGCCGAGCACCCTGCATATATCACGGATGGCCGCCCGCGCCTTCATTGTTCCGAAGGTTATTATCTGGGCGACTTGCCCGTATTTTTTGCGGACATAGTCGATGATTTCAGCTCGGTGCGCCTGACAGATATCGATATCGATATCGGGCATTTCGTTACGGTGCGGGTCCATAAACCGCTCGAAGAGTAAATCGTAACGGATAGGGTCAACATCGCACAGCCCGAGGCAGTACCCGACTAATGTCCCGACCCCGCTGCCCCTGGCGCCGATGGGGATATTGTTTTCGTGCGCGTATTTGCAGAAGTCCCACACGATAAGAAAATAGCTGGCGAATCCTTTTGATTCGATTACTTCCAGTTCATGGTCGAGTCTGCTCTTAATTTCGTCGGTAATTTCACAGTATAGCTTTTTTGCTCCTTCATAACATTTTTCAGTTAGAAACTTTTCCGGTGTCGAGCCTTCCGGCGGCTCGAAATGAGGCGCATGTCGCGTTTTTAAATCAATCTCGACATTGCACCGCTCGGCAATTGCCGTAGTATTATCACAGGCCTCGACGGCTTCGGCAAAAAGCTCACGCATTTCCTCCGGACTTTTGAGATAGACATCCGATGGATAAATCATTCTGCTCGGGTCATCGGCCCTTTTGCCGGTGCTTATGGCGCAAAGGCAGTTATGCGCCTCGTGGTCGTCTTCTTCCAGAAAGTGCACATCGTTTGTCGCCACTGTCCCGAGTCCCATCTTTTTCGCAAGGTATGTCAGCCCCTCGGTGACCTCCGGGTGGTCTCCTTCGTGTTTTTGTATCTCTATAAAAAACCTCTCCGGCCCGAAAATCTTCAGATAACTTTCCACTGCTGTGCGTGCCGCCTTTTCGTTTCCTTTGGCAATCTCCGCTGTAACTTCACCTTTCAGGCAGGCCGATGTGCATATAAGGCCTTCGTTGAACTCAGCGAGAATTTCCTTATCAATCCTTGGTCGATAATAAAATCCTTCGAGGTAACCGGCACTGGACAGCTTTAGCAGATTGTGATAGCCGGTATTGTTCTCAGCCAGAAGAACCAGATGATATGCGGCATCGGATATACTGGTTTTTGTTCTGTCGAACCTGCTTCCCGGTGCGATATAAGCTTCTATCCCGACGATTGGCTTTATATGTGCGGCTATTGCTTTTGTATAGAACTCTATAACACCGAACATATTGCCGTGGTCCGTTACTGCTACAGAGTCCATATCGAGCTTCTTACAGCGCTTCAGAAGTTTATCGAAAGTGATAGCCCCATCCAGCAGCGAATATTGACTGTGAAGATGAAGATGCGTAAATCCTTTATTTGCCATAGCTTATGCCGTCCTTCTGGTCTCTTGTCTTAACGTCTGTATCATAGGCTTATCCCTTAATGTTGTCAATCTCAATCCCAATAATCAATTAAAAGAGTTTACCCCCGGGAGCCACTCCCTTGGATTATAACAGGAGGGTATTTGGTATCTATTTTTTTTGCTGGAACATGAAAAAAAGTAGAGTTCTCCCCTCTTTTTTCCTTGCATGGCAACATTCAGGAGGATACAATTATATTTGCAGCTAAAGGCAGGTCTGTGCGGAAACCGAACCTAAGCCTTAGACAAACACTATCATGCAGCGATTCTCTTTTTTTCGTGCACCTGAGAAATATCAACTTTTATCTGGAGGTGCCAAAATGAGACGGAAAACAATTCTTGTGTTGGCGACAATATGGACTCGGTATGTCAATCTGATTTTTTAAAATTTTATGTAACACTTCTGGTTTACTCGCGTCTTATACATAGGATGACTGACGGCGGTTGCTGAAATTGAGATGAAATTACGTTATTTTGAGACTTGAAGTTTGCAGGAATGTTTCAGTGAAGTGTATATGGGAAATCCCGGATAGACTTTTCGGATTAATTTTCCTAAGGAGGGGTAATATCAGTTTCGTAAATAACATGCTGGAAATTTAGCAATTTTTGAAAGGGTAATAGGATGAAAAGGATATTATTTGCGTCAATATTGGTTTTCCTGATGAGTGGAGTCGCATCTGCAAATGGTCTTTCCGAGGCATTGGACACAGATTTGATTTTCGACACAGGCGGCGATGCGGATTGGTATTCCCAGACCAGAACGACCTACTTTGATGGTGACGCGGCCGAGAGCGGCGATAT
>Ga0307378_10001229_pt1 | contig 42177 bp, 36 predicted proteins | sample UN1MG_FD_202238 | JGI IMG/M metagenome (GOLD analysis project Ga0307378, IMG submission 202238) | Soil microbial communities from Risofladan, Vaasa, Finland - UN-1 | ecosystem: Environmental > Terrestrial > Soil > Coastal area > Acid sulfate soil | place: Finland: Risofladan, Vaasa | collected...
AGCCTGAGCGCGCTTAAGGATTTGCTCGGGGCGGTCCTCTTTCAGGATAAGCTCCAGTTCGTGCCTTATTCGGTCGCCGCTTATAGTGTCCAGCATCGATTTATGCTCGCAGAGCAGCCGCTCGGTATTACGCTCGAGCTTGAGACCAAGCCTCTGTTCATAGCGAAGCGCACGCAGAATTCTGGTGGCATCATCGATAAAGCTGCGCTCATGAAGGATGCGAACAACTCGTTTCTGCTCCAGGTCACTGCGACCGCCATGAGGGTCAAGCAACTGGCCGAAAGAGGCCGGGCTCAGGTCGATGGCCATAGCATTTATAGAAAAGTCCCGCCGGTGAAGGTCATCCCGGATCTTTCCTGGCTGCACTGTGGGCAGGGCTCCAGGTCTAGCATAGGTTTCGGAGCGCGCCGTGATCAGGTCGATGTTCAATCCCCCGTGGCTGAACTTTGCCGTGCCGAATTGACGGTGAACTGTCACCCGCTCCCCAACTTTGCTATTCTCCCCATCCAGCCTCTCCTTCTTGGCAAGCTGGCGAGCGAGGCGAGGGGCATCGCCCTCTACCACCAGGTCGAAGTCCAGATTGGGACGCCCCAGGAAAAGGTCGCGAACCGCACCGCCCACAAGATATAGCCTCTGCCCTTGTGCCTGGGCTTCCTCCCCGGCGATGCGGAGAAAGGCGATGAGTTTCCCAGGCATACCCCGGCTCATCTTTAATGCCAGGTTCTCCATTAGATTCGAATTATATCACGCCTGCCTTGACAAATCGAGGCGGAATACTTATGTTGATGGGGGGGCTAAATCTTGGCTGAATCTGCCGAATTCATGGAATTACAGGATACGCTCGGCTTCACCTTCAGGTATCCCGCTCTGCTCAAGCAAGCCCTGGTTCACCGCTCCTATCTGCATGAAAACACCGACTTCGCCCTGCCCTCTAATGAGCGGCTGGAGTTCCTGGGAGATTCCCTGCTGGGATTTGTCATCGCCGAGAAGCTTTATGAAGATTTTCCCCACCTATCTGAGGGAGGGATGACCAAGCTCCGGGCAGCGCTGGTGCGCGGGGAAACCCTGGCACGGTTAGCCAGATCCCTGGGGCTTGGCAACTACCTTTATCTGGGGCGTGGCGAGGAGGCCAGCGGGGGACGCGCCAAGCAGTCTATACTAGCAGGAGCCTTCGAAGCGGTGGTCGGAGCTATCTTGATCGATCAGGGCTTTGCCGCATGTCGGGACTTTATGCTCCATCTCTTCGACGACGAGATAGGTAGAGCTGTCAAACACAGGCTTTTTTATGACTATAAGTCTCAGCTTCAGGAGATCGCACAGGCAAGGCATGGTGAGGCCCCAATTTATCGAACCATTAAGGCGGTAGGCCCGGACCATGCCAAGGAGTTCACCGTTGAGGTTTCCATTGTCGGCAGTGTAATCGCCAGGGGTCGTGGTAAGAGCAAGCGACAGGCGGAGACGGAGGCAGCGCGGGCGGCGCTCGAGACCATGGCGCAGGAGCAATAAGCCCTCAATCGATAATCGAGGCACATAGTTAAATTGATCCCGTTTAATGGTAGTTGTTACTTGGTTAAGCAGGATCTATAAAGGGGGAGTCCAGAGAGGGGCTCTCCTATGGCAGGGGTCTCCCCGATATGTCGGGGCAGTGCCGCATATCAGGGCGGGTGGGTGGAAAAGGGTGAAATTGATTCGCTGCACCCGAGATGACAACCACATTAGGCGAACGGTGACGTGCCACCAATGTACTGGACGAGTATATAAATTGTATCGAGAGGTTTTTTTATGCTAGAATGAAATGTTGGAGCCTGTTAAATAGCATTGCAATAAAGAGGGGGAGGATCCTATGGTTTACCGGAACATTATCCTGAAAAAAGAGGAGCATATTGCTACCATCACCATGAACCGTCCTGATAAAATGAATGCCCTAGACACCCGGATGCTGCAGGAGATGGTGGCAGCGATAGCTGAAATAGCCAGCAATGACGATGTGAGGGTGGTGGTCCTTACCGGCGCCGGTAGGGTCTTCTGCTCAGGCGCTGATATTAGCGAAGGCGGTAAGGCTAGCGGGCTAAGCGGGACCCCGGTGGAGATGCATCATAACGTGCGGAACAGCTACCAGAAGGTGGCCCTCGGGCTTCAAAGGTTGGACAAACCGACCATCGCCATGGTTAACGGCGCTGCTGTGGGCGCTGGCTGCGATTTTGCCTTTGCCTGCGACATGAGGGTGGGCTCGGAGAAATCCAGGTTCAGGAACGGTTTCGTCAGGGTCGGGCTCATCCCCGGCGGTGGTGGCACATGGCTCTACACCCGCCTTATGGGGCTGGGCAGGGGGCTTGAGTTTCTGTTCACCGGCGATTTCCTTGAGGCGGAAGAGGCCAAACGAATCGGGGTGCTGAACCGCCTTGTATCTGCCGATGACCTGGAGCGGGAGACCATGGACCTGGCAGGAAAGATAGCCCAAAACCCACCACTGGCTGTCCAGATGTCCAAGGTGCTGGCCTACAAGGCACTTGATACCGACCTGGAGGCGGCGCTGGAGATGGCAGCAGCCTACCAGGCGCTGGCGCTGAGCTCGGAGGACTACCGCGAGGGCGTAGCCGCCTTTATCGAGAAAAGGGAAGCACAGTTCAAGGGCAAATGAATGATTGAAAAAGGAGGAGCTTTGATTGACGAGTTGAAGGTTTTCACCGGAAACGCACACCCGGCCTTAGCTCAGGGGATCTGCGATTATCTGGAAATCCCTTTAGGCCAGGCTGAGGTCTTCGAATTCAGCAATGAGAATATCTTTGTGCGTATTCTAGAAAATGTGCGGGAGCGGGATGTCTATGTTATCCAGCCGATCTCATCCCCGGTGAATAAAAACCTGATGGAGCTACTTATCATGCTCGATGCCTTAAGGCGGGCTTCGGCGGCGCGTATCACCGCGGTGGTCCCCTATTTCGGCTATGGGCGCACCGATAAGAAGGACCAGCCAAGGGTGCCGATAACCGCACGGCTTGTCGCCGATATGATCACGGTAGCTGGGGCCAACCGTCTATTGACCGTGGACCTTCATGCCGGGCAGATCCAGGGCTTTTTCACCATCCCGGTGGATGAATTGACCGCGCTATACATGTTGGGTAACTATTTCGAAACTAAAGCTCTGGGGAATCTGGTAGTGGTCGCCACCGACATCGGCATCTCCAAGCGGGCCCGTGACCTAGCGGAGAGGCTCAGTACCCCACTGGCAATTATCGAGAAGCGCAGGGTGGGTAATATCGATAAGGCGGAGACGCTCAATATCATTGGCAATGTCGCCGGGATGCGCGCTCTCCTGATAGACGATGAGATCGATACCGCAGGCTCACTAGTTACTGCCGCAACTGCTTTGCAGAAAGCTGGGGCCACTGAGATTTACGCCTGTTGTACTCACCCCGTCTTTTCCAGATCCGCCGTTAAGAGGATCGCTAAAAGCCCGGTTATAGAAGTAGTGGTTACCGATACTATCCCCCTCCCGGATAGCAAGAAGAACGAAAAGATTTCTATTCTCTCCCTGGCGGCGCTCCTTGGCGAAGCGATACACCGCATCCACGCCGGGCTCTCTGTTGGTGCAATGTTCGAGTGAGTGATAACTATGGGCGAAAAATTGGTGGATGTGTACCGCTCCTCCGGCGAGATGGAGGCTCACGTCATAAAGGGCCTACTGGAGAGCAACGGCATACCCTGTATCCTGAGGTCAGATGCTGCCAGTTCGGTCCATGCCTTCACTGTCGATGGCATGGGAGAGGTAACGGTGGCGGTTTTAGAATCGATGGCCGAGGAAGCCATGAGAATAATCGGTGGTGAATAAGCATGCTCAAGTGGCTTGGCAGCCTGGTGGTGGACTCCAATGAGAAGGAACTGGGGCGTCTAAAGCCCACAGTGGAGAGCATTAACGCCCTTGAGCCCCAGTTCGAATCCCTCTCCAATGATGAGCTGCGCCGAAAGACCGATGACTTCAGGGACCGGTTGGAGAAGGGTGAACCGCTGGACGGGCTTCTCCCCGAGGCCTTCGCTGCGGTTCGGGAGGCGGCAAAACGCACCCTCAGCCAGCGCCACTTCGACGTACAGCTTATGGGGGGTATCGTCCTTCACCAGGGCAAGATCGCCGAGATGAAGACCGGCGAGGGCAAGACCCTGGTAGCTACTTGTGCAGTTTACCTCAACGCCCTTACCGGCAAGGGGGCCCACGTGGTCACGGTTAACGACTACCTGTCAAAGCGAGACTGCCACTGGATGGGCCCTATCTATCATCTGCTGGGCATCTCTGTAGCCAGCATCCAGCATGAAGCCTCCTTCCTGTTCGACCCGGATCACGAGTCGGATGATGCAGCGTGGCAGCACCTGAGACCGGTTACCCGCCGCCAGGCATATGCGGCAGATATTACCTACGGCACCAACAACGAGTTCGGTTTCGACTACCTCAGGGATAACATGGTGGTTGACCTCTCCCAGTGCGTACAGCGCCCCCTTCACTATGCCATAGTGGATGAGGTGGACTACATCCTCATAGATGAGGCGCGCACCCCCTTAATTATCAGCGGAGCGCAGCCCGCCGAGGTTGCGCAGGCATACGACACGTTCGCCAAACTTGCCCCTCGACTTCGTCCAAAGAAGGACGCCATAGAGGATGCCGAGGGAGACTATGAGGTGGATGAGAGGAATAGGGCAGTGAATCTCACCGAGGAAGGCCAAGCCAAGGTAGCGCGGGCACTCAATATCCATGATTTCTGGGAAAACCCTGAACACTCACACCTCAGGTATTACCTGGAAAGCGCCCTGAAGGCGCATATCCTCTTCCGCAGGGACCGCGAATACGTGGTCAAGGATGGACAGGTGATCATCATCGATGAGTTCACCGGGCGGATGATGCATGGCCGGCGTTACTCCGAAGGGCTACACCAGGCCATCGAGGCGAAGGAAGGGGTTCAGGTGCAGCGGGAGAATATCACCATGGCCACCATCACCTTCCAGAACTACTTCCGCCTCTATGAAAAGCTTGCCGGTATGACCGGCACTGCGGTTACCGAGGCCGAGGAGTTCCATAAGATATATGAGCTTGAAGTGGTGATTATCCCCACCAATAAGCCGATGATTCGCACCGACAATACCGACCAGATCTACCAGAACGAGGAAGCGAAGTTCCGTGCTGTAGCCCGCGAGATCGAAGAGCTTCATGGCAATGAGCGCCCGGTGCTGGTGGGCACGGTCTCCATCGAGAAATCGGAGCACCTGAGCGAAATGCTGAAGAGGCGGGGTATCCCCCATCAGGTCTTAAACGCCAAACACCACGAGAAGGAGGCGGTGATTATCGCACAGGCAGGTCAGCCTGGCTTAGTGACCGTGGCTACCAATATGGCAGGACGTGGCGTTGACATAATATTGGGCGGAAAACCTGAGGGCCAGCCTGAAAAGGAATTGAAGGAGAAGAGCGAAAGGGTGAAAAACCTGGGTGGCCTCCACATCATAGGCACCGAGCGCCATGAGGCGAGGCGCATCGACAACCAGCTCCGCGGGCGGGCGGGACGCCAGGGTGACCCGGGAAGCTCCCGCTTCTACGTATCTCTCGAGGACGATGTTGTGCGCCGCTTCGGTGGCGACCGTATCAAGGGCTTGATGGAGCGGGGCCACTTCGATGAGGACATCCCTATTGAGCATTCCCTGGTGAGCAAGGCCATCGAGGGTGCTCAGACCAAGATCGAGGGATACCATTTCGACATCAGGAAGCACCTGGTGGACTATGACGATGTGGTGAACAGGCATCGCGAGTTGATCTATAGCGAGCGTAGGAAGATACTGAGCGGCGCAGACATTAAATCTAATATCCAGTCCATGATCGCTGAGGAGCTTAAGCGCCTTGTTGCCTCTCACCTTGAAAGCGATCATGCTGAAGATTGGGACCTCGAAGGCCTGGTGAACGAGGTAGGCAAAGTTTTACCCCTGCCACCGAGCTTGAATGCAGGCGCCCTCTCCCAGATGAAACGCGAGGACATCAAGGAGCAGCTTCTTAAGCATTCCACCTCTCTCTATGAAGAGCGAGAGCGGGAGTTCGGCCCCGATAAGATGCGGATACTGGAGCGACTGGTTATGCTGCGCACCATCGATCGCCGGTGGGTGGAACACCTGACCGCCATGGAGAACATGCGTCAGGGAATCGGCCTGCACGCAGCAGGAGGAAGGGACCCGCTGATAATGTACAAGCAGGAGGGGCAGGCCATGTTCCAGAGCCTGCTCGACGGTATGGAGCACGACGTGGTGAACACCATCTATAAAGTACAGATCAAGACGGAGAAGGCACCAGCCGCGTCGCCGATGGCGGAGGCAGCCAGGCGCAAGGAGGCGGTAGCCGTGGGCAATAAGGTGGGTCGCAACGACCCCTGCCCCTGCGGCAGCGGCAAGAAGTACAAGAAATGCTGCGGGAGATAGTGAAGTGATAGGGAAGGTGACATATGGAGGCTAAGTTAGGCGTTCATACCTGTGATTAAGTGCGGAAAACCAATGAGACGCAATCAGCCGGTGGTTGTTGTAGCCGAGGGATGGATAAGAGGCCCGGAACACGAAGATCTAATAACCTTCTGGGGTTCATGTATGAAATACGCCTGTCACTTACGTTGCTGGGATGATGTAGATGAAGCTGGGTAACAGGTATTCTGATTATCAACGTATGTTGAGAAGGTAGCATAATGGCAAATTACTGGTTAGCTGTGGGTTCACCTGAGAATTGGAAAACCGCTTTTAGTTATCAGAATATCTGGGGTCTTAAGCAAACGCAGAGACACCTATGGGATGAGTTATGTGAGAACGATATTATATTCTTTTATGCTACGCAACCAGTAATTGGTGTTATTGGTTATGGGGTTGTAAAAACGAAGTTTTATCAGGATAAGCCACTCTGGCCTCAGGAAATAAAAGAGGAACGAGTAATTTGGTCACTGCGATTAGAGTTCGATGTAGAGAAGTGTTTGCCATATGCTGAATGGATTAAATCCAGAATAATTTCAGAGGATTTAAAGAAACGCACGCGTTCAGGTTTCCAACTTCTTAACGAGTATATGGCCAACTGGCTTATTTCCCAACTCCAATCTATCCAGCCAACGGATTACGTGCAAAAGCTATCAGAGCCGGATAGAATGCGAGTGGCTGAGGCTGAAACCCCATTTATACCTTCCCATAACGAAGTGAAATTAAGATTGGTTGAAATTGGGAGAATTCAGGGCTTCCTTGCCGATTCTGAATACCCAATTAAGATAGGCAGTAAAACAAGTAGGCTTGATGCTGTATGGCGAAAACTAGCCCATTCCGTGCCAACTTACGTTTTTGAGGTTCAAGTTGGTGGCGATGTAGAACATGCTCTCGGTAAATTAAAGCACGCGTTTGATTTGTGGAACAGTCATATATATATCGTGGCATCTGAGTCAGATCATGAAAAGGTTGAAAATCTGCTTTCTGGGACATTTCATGAGATTGATAATAGGCTAAAATTTGTTGAGTTAGGAAAAATAGATGAACTTTATGACCGCAAAAAAGCCTATTTTGATCTTGAAAAAGAATTGGGGATCAAATGCTAACGCATTAAAGATGGCATCGGGCTCATGAAAAACAGCGACATCGCGAAGGTCTTCTCGGATATCGCCGACCTGCTGGAGATAAAGGGCGAGAACCAGTTCAAGATCCGCGCCTATCAGCGGGCAACCCGCACCATCGAGCACCTGCCGGTGGAAGTAGAGCAGATGGTAAAGGAGGGGCAGAGCCTGGAGGAAATCCCCGGCGTGGGTGAGGCCATCGCCAAGAAAACAATGGAGCTCGTGACCACCGGTCGCCTCCATTACTACGATGAGCTAAGGGCAGAGTTCCCCGAGGGAATAAGCACCCTCCTCGATATCCCCGGCATCGGCCCCAGGATCGCCATCCGCCTCTGCAATGAGCTGGGGGTAAACAGCATCGATGACCTTGAAGCGGCAATCCGCGATGGGCGGTTAGCCAGCATGCCCCGTATGGGCGACAAGGTGGCGGAGAATATCCTGCGCCAGCTTCAGGCAACGCGAACCAAGGAGCGGCGCACCCCTATCGGAGACGCGCTACCGGTGGTCGAGGGGATCATGCGGGAGCTTCGAGAACGCCCCGGCCTTAAGAATCTCACCCCGGCGGGAAGCCTGCGCCGCTTCCGCGAGACCGTCGGCGACATCGACCTCATGGGTACCGCCGATGACCGTGAAGGTATTATTAGTGCCTTCGTTAGCCTGCCCCGGGTTAAGGAGACGCTGGTCAAGGGGAGTACCAAGGCCAGTGTGCTCGTCCCCGGCGACCTCCAGATCGACCTCAGGCTGGTAGACCACGACTCTTTTGGCTCACTGCTCCAGTATTTCACCGGCTCAAAACAGCACAACATCGCCATCAGGGAGCGTGGACACCGCCAGGGGCTAAGGCTCAGCGAATACGGGATGACCGACCTAGAGAGCGGCATCACCGAGAAGTTCACCGATGAGGAGTCCTTCTACCGGAGGCTGGGTCTACAGTTCATCCCGCCCGAGCTCAGGGAAGGGCAGTGGGAGGTGGAGAGGGCAGCGGAAAATGATATCCCCCGTCTCATCGAGCCTGGCGATATAAAGGGAGACCTCCATGTACACACCGATTGGAGCGATGGCCACGATTCCATCGAGGCGATGGCTCTTGCCGCCAGGGAACGTGGATATAAGTATATCGCCATAACCGACCACTCAGCAGGGCGAGGTGTAGCACACGGGCTAGATGAGGAAAGGTTACGAAAACAGATCACCGAAATAGGCAAGCTCAATGAGCAGGTGGATGGTTTCCGCATCCTCGCCGGGATCGAGGTGGATATTCGTGCCGATGGCACCCTGGACCTCCCTGAGGATCTGCTTTCAGAGCTGGACATCGTTATCGCAGCGGTACACTCGGCGATGAACCAGGAGCAGGGCAAGATGACGGAGCGTATCCTTCGTGCCATAAAGAGCCCCCACGTCGATGTTCTCGCTCATCCCACCTGCCGACTCCTGGGGGAGCGTGAGCCAATTATGGTGGACCTTGAGGCGGTCTTCCGCGCCGCCGCTGAGACCAACACCGCACTGGAGATAAACGCCATGCCAAGTCGCCTCGACCTAAAGGATATTCATGCCCTTCGGGCCATGGAGCTGGGGGTGAAGCTGACCGTGGTTACTGATGCCCATAGCACCTCGCACCTTGACCTGGTTCGCTTCGGGGTAGGTGTGGCTCGGCGCGGTTGGTGCGAAGCAAGCCATATATTGAATACAAGGCCACTTGAAGAGGTGCTTGCCTTCTTGAGGCGATAGCGAGAGTGGCATGGAGAAGCATTTACAGCCCTTCGGTGATACCAGCGTCTCGAACGGTAGCGAGGCGATTCGCCATCTAAGGGAGGACATCGCAAACGGAAAGCACTGGTATATTGCCCTCCTCGAGGCTATCGGGCAGTGGACTGTGGCCGAGGAGAGCCACAACGGCCGGGATTATCGCTATCTCATCGCCAACGAAGCCTTCGACTGGTTGCTCCTTGCTGAGCGCCTGCTCGCTGAGATCGATCATCTCATTCCTGAGAAAGAAATGCTCGCTCTTCTCTTCCACGCCAGAGCACCCATTGAGCTACCTAAAGAGGAATTCTGCCAGCTCATCGGCGAGGCCAAATACCGCGCTCACCTCAACTATTTCTACGGTATCACCGTAGAGGAGGCATTGCTACTCGCTGTGGAGGAGGAAGCACGCAAGGAACAGCGAGCACGTGCCTTTAATGAGAACAATAGCCTCTGGGAGGAGGCCTACGAGCGCATATATGGCGCCCCCATAACCGAATTGCTTGGGAGATTCAGAAAAGAAAGGGGCTATCCCAGGCGCAATTCTATGAAACTCGTTGAGCTTAAGGAGTTTACCTACTGGCTCTTCAAGTATCGGTTAAACAACTCTGATAAGGCGCGCATTGCCAGCGATACAAAAAAGGCGCTCAGGGAGCTGGAGCGCCAGTGGGGCATGGGGCAGCGTCTAAGGGATTCTAGCGGGGAGACTACTCAGGTTTGAAGGCTTTCACCGATATGCTTGCTATAGAGCTCTGACCTTCGCAGACAGTTAGAACACGATAAAGCACCAAACTTCCCCTTAATTGTTGATTTGCCTATACTACAACTGGCTCAGTATCTCTGCTACCTTGCTGGCTGTCCCGCCCGTTAGCCTGGCACATTTTTCCACCGTTTCCATTCCCCGAGGGCTGAGGTAGTGTTCTGTCACCTCATTCAGGTCAAACCAGTTGACCCCCGTAATCTCCGAGCAGACAGTACTCTTGTACATGGGTTTAAACCAGTTGGTCAGTCTATGGGATGGCTCGAAGGCTGGTAGTAATGCTACAAGACCATCTTCAATATTGCTTCGCCCTACTCTAGCGCTGATGAGTACGAAACCCGTAAGCAATGCACCACAGGTCAATCCACTACTACCTCCCCCTTGCAGGCCACCCAGCGCCTTGAACCAAAAATCGTCCTTAAACCCTAAAACCTCTTGAAAAGCATGCAGCATAGATTGAGAGCAGCCAAAGCATTTCAAGTAGTTATTGTATGTTAGCTCTCCCACCCTTTCTCGATTAGCCTCTGAGCTGAAAACCTCTCTTGTTTTTTCTTCGAATACCTTGATGAAATCGTTCCTGGATTTAGATTCTTCCTCGGTCATCATTACGCTCCTATGGGGGTGTTTCAATCACAGAGGTTAAAACACGCAGTTGCAGTTGCTAGAGTATTTTGTTTTGTGATGCAATTGGTATGTCTGGGACGACTATCTCGGCTTATAGCCTTTCACCGCAATGCTGACTATCGGGGCTCCCACTCCGCAGGCAGTTTCCTCTTTATAGACGGTCGGGGGCTCTTCTTGTGCCTCTAGTCTAACAAAACCAGCGGCCTGAATTTTGTCCAGGTACTCCCCCTCCTCAAGGGCACCGGCCACGCAGCCAGCCCATTGCTCTAGGCTCTCCCGAACCGATGCCGGCAGCTCGCCGTGGGTGACGATGTCGGAAACGCAGAGCCTTCCCCCTGGCTTGAGCGCCCGAAAAACCTCCCTGAAGACAGCGTCCTTATCCGGGGAAAGGTTTATCACGCAGTTGGAGATAACCACATCCACCGACTCGCTCTCGATGGGCATGTACTCCATCTCGCCCAGCCGAAACTCGACATTGCTCAGTGAGAGCTTTTCCGCGTTTGCCCTTGCCAGCTTAATCATATCTGGTGTCATATCCAGCCCGATAACCTTGCCCTGGGAACCAACCTTCTGCGCCGCCAGGAAGCAGTCCAGCCCCCCTCCGCTTCCCAGGTCGAGTACCACTTCTCCGGGCTGCAGTTCCGACAGTGCAATAGGGTTGCCGCATCCCAGCGAGGGTATGTCAGCCGCTATGGATTCCAGCTCCTCTGTGGAATATAGCCTCTGAGCATGGCTTGTTTCAGCGGCGCATGAGCTACAACAGCTCGACGCCTCTTCGCTCCGCGGTGCGCAGCAGGAGGTCGTGTGCTGCCTCGCTATCCCGGCGTAAAGCTCACGCACGGCATTCTTTATCTCATTACTCTTCTTCGTTTCCATTCTACGTCCTCAACCCCTTAAAAATGCTTCCTTCTACATTATACCGTAATTTGAAGTTCATATCGAGATGGATTACTGGTTCTCAGTGTGCTAGCCAAGCTGGGAAAGCCTTTCACCTAGCCTCATCAGCCGGTCAAGTTGGGTAGCCAGCTTTTTCCTTTCCCTTTCCACCACGTCCGGCGGCGCCTTGGATATAAAATTCTCATCATTAAGCCTGGCCTCGAAGCGGGTGATCTCCGCCTGAGTGACCTCGCTCTCCTTCTTCAAACGCTCCCTTTCCACCTCAATGTCGACCATGCCCGCCATAGGCAGGATCACCTCCGCCCCCTCAAGCACTATCGTCTTAGCTTTATCTGGCCTCGCACCCTCCATGCCGATAATGGTAAGCGGCCTTACCCTCGCCAGGGTCTCAATAGCCTGAGCCTGGGTTTCAATTGCGGGCTTCGTTTCCACAGCAGCTACCAGTGCCTCTATCCACCTGGATGGCTCCACCCGGAACTCGGCGCGCGCGTTTCTAATCGCCCGAACAATATCTATAACCACCGCCATCTGTTTCTCCGCCTCTTCGTCCAGCGCCTCTTCATCGGCGGCAGGGTAGGGGGAGACCATAATAGATTCAGCCATGTCGTAATCGAAGTATCCTTTAAGATTCTGCCATATCTCCTCAGTAATGAAAGGCATGAAGGGATGGAGCAGGCGCAACGAGGTCTCCAGGACGTAGGCAAGTACCGGTATCGGGGATATCCTGCCTTTTTCGCCATCCCCTACCTTGAGGCGGAGCTTCGCCATCTCGATATACCAGTCGCAGAACTCCCCCCAGATGAAGTCGTGTATCTGCCGCTGTGCCTCTCCGAACTGGAGGTCTTCCATGAGGCTATCGACGCTGGCGACAAGGTGACTCAAGCGACTTAGAATCCAGCGATCCTCCAGTGGCAGCAAGTCGAATTCGATCCTTACACCCTGCCCTTCCTCCATATTGCCCAGTATGAACCGGGAAGCGTTCCACAGCTTATTGGCGAAGTTGCGGGCTGCCTCCAGCTTCCCCTTGCTCAGCCTGATATCGTTTCCCGGCGAGGTGCCGGTGGAGAGGGCAAGGCGCAGGGCATCGGTGCCGTAGCTTTCGATAGTATCCAGGGGATTTAAGACGTTGCCCTTCATCTTGCTCATCTTCTCGCCCTTCTCATCGCGCACCAGCCCGTGAAGGTAAACGGTGTTGAATGGCACCTCCCCGGTATTCTCCAGCCCCATCATTATCATCCTGGCGACCCAGAAAAAGAGGATGTCATAGCCCGTCTCCATAACCGAAGTCGGATAGAAGTATTTGAAATCCTCGGTGGTATCGGGCCAGCCCAGGGTAGAGTGAGGCCAGAGCGCCGAACTGAACCAGGTATCGAGGACATCGGGGTCCTGAACGATTTCCAACGATCCGCATTGAATGCAGGCTCGGGGATCATCAATGCTCACGGTGAGCTGGCCGCAACCGTTGCAGTACCATACCGGTATCCTGTGCCCCCACCACAACTGGCGGCTGATGCACCAGTCTCGGATATTCTCTAGCCAGTTTAGGTAGACCTTGGTAAATCGCCCCGGGATGATCCTTATCCTGCCGTCGGTAACCGCGTCGATTGCAGGTATAGCAAGCGGCGAAATCTTGACGAACCACTGCTTGCTGGCCCAGGGTTCTACCGCGGTATTGCAGCGGCAGCAGTGCCCAACGGAGTGTTGATGGCGCTCCACCTTGACCATAAGGCCTTCACTCTCCAGGTCGGCGAGAAGCCGCTCGCGGCAGGCGAAGCGATCAAGACCCTTATAAGGGCCAGCGTTTTGGTTCATCGTCCCATCGGGGTTTAATATATTCACCGAGGGCAAATCATGCTGCTGTCCAATCTCGAAGTCTACCGGGTCATGGGCCGGGGTAACCTTCACCGCCCCGGTACCAAATGAGGGATCGACAGCATCATCGGTGATAATGGGTATGTCCCTGCCGATAGCGGGCAGTATAGCCGTCCTCCCGATAAGACTCCTATGTCGCTCGTCCTCAGGATTTACCGCCACTGCAGTGTCACCGAAAATGGTCTCGGGACGTGTGGTGGCAACGGTGATGAACTCGTCGCTACCCTTTAGATGGTATCGCACGTACCATAGATGGCCGGAGGTGTCCTCGTGTTCCACCTCGAGATCTGAAAGGGCAGTAACGCAGCGAGGGCACCAGTTGATGATACGCTCGCCTCGATAGATTAGTCCTTTTTCATAGAGGCGAACGAAGGTAGTGCGTACCGCTTTAGAAGGCCCCTCGTCCATGGTGAATTTCTCTCGGCTCCAGTCACAGGAGGCGCCCAGGCGCTTATGCTGCTCCGCTATCGCCCTGCCATACTGTTTCATCCACTGCCACATCCGCTCGAGGAACTTCTCCCGCCCCATCCCATGCCTGGTGATACCCTCCTTAGCGAGCGCCTGCTCCACTACCACCTGGGCAGCGATCCCCGCATGGTCGATACCGGGAAGCCAGAGGGTGGGGTCACCCTTCATACGGTGCCAGCGGATCATGATGTCTTCCAGGGTTGCGGTGAGGGCATGCCCCAGGTGAAGCTCGCCGGTGACATTGGGTGGGGGCATTATGATTACGAAGGGTTTTTTCTGGGGGTCAATCTTGGGGGAAAAGTATCCTTTCTCCTGCCAGAACTGATACCACTTTGTCTCCACTATTCGTGGGTCATAGACTTTGGGAATCTCTGCTAGCTTCTGTGCCATGAATCCTACGAACCTACCTCTTTGCCTTCACTTTCGGCAGTAGCTCCACTACCCTGTCCAGTATTTTACCGGACACCTCCGATTTGGTAAGCAGGGGCAGACTCTCCGCCTTGCCTGAGCGGTCGATGAGTACCACCCGGTTGGTATCGACGCCAAAGCCGCTATCGGTCGCTGTGATATCATTGGCCACTATAAGATGGAGCTTCTTCTTTTTTAGCTTCTCTGTGGCGTTTTTCACGAGGTTTTCGCTCTCCGCGGCAAATCCAACCCGGACAAGACCGCCTCTCCCGCCCTTGACCCCGCTGAGTATATCCGGGTTTTCCACCAGCTCCAGGGTGAGAGACTCCGTCCCCCTCTTGATCTTCCTTTCGGAAATGGAAGCCGAACGATAATCGACAGGAGCAGCAGCCATAATGAGTGCGTCAGCCTGCCGGATCGCACTATCGACGGCATCCCTCATCTGGAGGGTGGTCTGAACCTGAACTAACGCTACGCCGATGGGAGGAGCAAGAGCAGTCGGGGCACTTACTAGAACCACCTCTGCCCCACGGTCACGGGCCGCCTCAGCCAGCGCATAGCCCATCCTCCCTGAGGAGCGATTGCCGATATAACGCGCCGGGTCGATAGGCTCCTGTGTGCCCCCGGCGCTCACCACGATCTTTCGGCCTGCCAGGTCACCAGCACGGCCCAGCGCCTGATGAATCGCGCCCAGGATGTCATCTATCTCAGCAAAGCGACCCAATCCCCAGGCACCGGAGGCTAACCGACCCTGAACCGGACCGATAAATTTATAGCCTCTTTTCTTCAGCCTGGCGATATTCTCCTGAGTAATCTCATTCTCATACATATTCACATTCATCGCCGGTGACACCAGTACAGGCGCCCTGGTGGCAAGCAAGGTGCAACTGAGTATGTCGTCGGCGATACCCCCAGACAGCTTAGCGATGATGTTAGCCGTAGCTGGGGCGATGACCACCAGATCTGCCCGCTCAGCCAGGGATACATGCTCGATGCTAAACTCAGACTCCAGGTCAAACATCTCGGTAACTACCGGCCGATGGGTGACACTGCGAAAGGTCATCGGCATGACAAACTCCTGCGCTGACCTGGTCATCACCACATCCACCCGTGCCCCATCTTGGATGAGCTTGCTCGCCAGCTCCACCGCCTTATAGGCAGCGATACTGCCGGTGACACCCAGAACTATGGTCTTATCTCGAACCATCTCTCCTCTCCTATCGATTCAGCTCGTGAATCAACCGTAATCCGATGAGGGTTAAGTGCATGTTAACCGTATTTACCACCTTGGTCTGCCCGGCGATTATCTCAGCGAGGCCGCCAGTGGCCACTACATACGCATCCTGTCCCAACTCACGGTTCATGCGGTTTACCAGGCTTTCGATAAGCCCCACATAGCCGAAGATGATCCCCGATTGCATCGTGGTTACAGTATTCTTGCCAATGGCGTGTTCCGGAGGAACTAGCTCGACCCTGGGCAGTTTTGATGCTCTCTCGAAGAGCGCCTCTGCGGCGATGAGGATCCCGGGAGCGATGGCACCACCCAGGTAATCGCCCTCTTTGGATAGCACATCGAGCGTAGTGGCAGTGCCAAAATCTATCAAGATCATCGGCCCGCTATAGAGATGGTGAGCCGCCGCTGCGTTTGCCACCCGGTCGGCACCCACCTCTCGCGGGTTATCAGTGCAGATCCGCACGCCGGTCTTCACCCCCGGACCGACGATGAGCGGCGAGATATTAAAGTAACGCTGGCTCAACTCCTCGAAAATGGTAAGTAGCGGGGGAACCACACAGGCAATGCTCACATGATCTATATCGGAGAGATTTAGACCCTCCATGGGTAATAGGTTCAATAATAGCACAGCATACTCATCTGCGGTCTTATCAATATCGGTGGCCACCCTCCAGGTAGCGCGCAGCGTCTCCCCTTCAAAGATGCCTAAGGCGATATTGGTATTTCCTACATCTATAGCCAGTAACATCTCAGCCTTCCTTGGTCTTTTTTATTGCCCTGGGCAGGGCCGGCAGCAGGTCACTGGCAACCATGCCAGCATCGCCAAGCTCGGCCCGCACCATTTCCCCGGCCAGCCCATGGATATAGACCCCACAGGTAGCGGCGGCACAGTAAGAAAGCCCTTGAGCCAGAAGCCCGGCGATGACCCCGGAGAGCACATCCCCCATGCCCGCTGAAGCCAGGCCCGGGTTTGCCACAGCGCTAATCTTTAACCCTCCATCGGGCGAAGCTACCACAGTATGCGCCCCCTTGAGCACTACCGTCTTATGCCACAGCGCAGCCTTCTCCCGTGCTACCCTAGACCGCTCCCGTCCGACCTCCTCAGTGGGAAGCCCGCTGAGTCTCGCCATCTCTCCGGGATGGGGAGTAAGTATAGCATCCCGCCCCAGCTTCTGCCACCACTGAGGGGTCTGTGCCAGGGTATTTAACGCGTCGGCATCGAGAACCATGAGCGGGGAAAGGGAGGATGGCATCTCAAGCAAGGAATCCCGGATAAACTCAACCACTTCGGGATGCTGGCTCAGTCCACACCCCATGAGCAGGACATCATAGTCAGCGAGCTTCTCATGCAGGGATGGGGAGGTCTCGCTACCTATAAACCCGGGCGCTGCCTCAGGTAGCGGGGCATAGGTCACCTCGGTTAGCTTCGAGGCCAGTGTTGGCTGGAGGCTCTGGGCCACTGCAAGTGTTACCAGCCCTGCGCCCACTCGCATAGCCCCCTCACAGGCGAGATAAGCCGCCCCTACATAGTGAAGCGACCCCGCGCAGACGAGCACGCGCCCGAAAGTACCCTTGTGGGCGCTCCGCGGTCTCTGGGGAAGCATCGACCGTACCATTTCCTCTGTTATCAGCTCGGTGGCGATTCCCCCCCCAAGGTTTGCCGGGATACCGATGTCGGCAACCATAAGCTCGCCGACAAGGTCTCTGCCGGGAAAGGAGAAGAGACCCACCTTGGGGTAACCTAAGGTGATGGTCAGGTCAGCAGCAAGGCATGAGGGGTCAACTTCTCCGCTATCGGCATCCAGCCCCGAAGGCAGGTCAAGGGCAACAACCTTAAGCCCAGGATTTGAATCTTTCACCTCCCTCACACGAGTCAAGACCTCCTTAATGATGCCTTCAAGTGGACGTAGCTTCCCCGTGCCAAGGAGAGCATCGATTACCACATCGCCTAGGGATAGGAGGCTATCAAGCTCGGCCAGGTTACTATCCTGGCTGGCTATAGCGGTGGTGATGCCACGACCAGTGACTATTTTATAGTTGGGATCATCCTCTTTTCGGTGGCCGCAAATATAAATATTGACCCTGGCCCCCCAGTCGTGTAGGTGGCGAGCGGCAACCAAACCATCCCCGCCATTGTTGCCCGGCCCTACCAGGACGATGATCTGCCGTCCCACTGCGCCGCCGAGCCAATCTTTCACCCGCAGGGCAACGGCAAGCCCGGCGTTATCCATGAGCACATCGGAAGGAAGACCCTGCTCGGCAGCGCCGCGCTCGATCTCCCTCATCTCATCTGTGGTTACAATCTTCACTACTGCCCCCGACAACTGAAGCGATGGCATAGTCCCGGGAGTGAGAGAGGCTGATGGCCAGTTCCCCCAGACCCAAACCCCGAGCCTTCTGTAGCGCTCCACCATAAAGGTAAACCAGTGGTTTGCCATCACGATTGGGGAGAACCTCTATCTCCCGCCAGCCAACCCCTTTGATACCGGTGCCTAAAGCCTTCATCACCGCCTCCTTGGCAGCAAAGCGAACCGCCAGTGACGGAGCGCGATTCTGACAATCGCCACGCTCCGCCCCGGTATAGACCCGCTCGAGGAAGCGCTCCCCCCAGCGCGCTAACACCTTTTCAATACGCTCTATCTCTATTAAGTCCACACCAACGTGATACACAGTCACTCCGCCATAGTATACCATATTCTGAGTCCGCTCCAAATCCTCCTATATGATAGGTTAGAGAATAAAAAATGCTCGCAAACTATTGCCTTCCCCGGCGGCACATGTTATAATTTTGACGGCCTGCAAGGCCAAAGTGGCTATGATTTACGTTTCCCTGATCAGTTATACCCCTGATCCTGAGCGCACAATCGCTGCTGCGGCCCGTGTTTCTACCTCACCTGTTGATACCAAGGAGATCAGCAAGCAATTAACCCCGGAGGCGATAGATCGCCTATTCACTCACCTCCTCACCTCAGGTCACCTCTCCACCTTTGAACATGCCAGCTTCACCTTCGCCATCGAGGGCATATCCCGGGTCACCAGCCACCAACTTGTACGCCATCGAATGGCGAGCTTCACCCAGCAGAGCCAGCGGTATCTCTCCCTGAAGGAGGCTGATTATATTACCCCGACGTCAATTAGCGCCAGGACCGAGCTTGAGCCCAAATACCACGACATGGTGCGTGATTGCCATAGGCTTTACATTGATATGATCAATGCGGGTATCCCGGCGGAGGATGCCCGATATGTACTTCCCAGTGCTATGGTGACAAGGCTGGTTATGACGATGAATGCCCGCGAGTTGCTTCATGCATGCTCGTTGCGGCTATGCCTCAGGGCGCAATGGGAGATCGTGGAGCTCTTCGAGTTGATTAAGGCAGAGGTGGAAAGTGTAGCACCGCGCCTGGGGGCGGAGCTTAAGCCTAAATGTTATCGCCTCGGGTACTGCGATGAGGCTGAAAGCTGTGGGATTTTCCCCACCGCTAAAGAAATAGCAGACGAAAAGGAGAGAAAGGGGTAAACATAACATGACAGCGGAGATTATTTCGGGGACTCAGATTGCAAAAGAGATTCGCGGGGAGCTTAAGGTCAAGGTAGATGAGCTGAAGAAGAAGGGGATCACCCCAGGCCTGTTCATTATACGAGTCGGAGAGGACCCGGCCTCGGTATCCTACGTTACAGCCAAGAGCAAGGCCAGCGATGAGCTGGGTATCATGTCTGAGACTTTAGTGTATCCTGATGATACTAAGGAGGAGATCCTTCTTGCCAAGATCGATGAACTGAACAAGGATCCCAAGTGGAACGGTATACTGGTCCAACTTCCACTGCCCAAGCACATTGCTTCGGATAAGGTGCTGAACGCAATCGATCCCAAGAAGGATGTCGATGGTTTCCACCCGGTTAATGTGGGTAAATTATTAATTGGCGAGCCCTACTTCATGCCCTGCACCCCCCACGGCATCCAGGAATTGCTTGTCCGTAGCGGCAACAGCCCCGAAGGTAAGCATGTGGTTGTCTGCGGTCGAAGCAACATCGTTGGTAAGCCGGTGATGGCTATCCTGCTGCAGAAACAGAAGGGTGCCAATGCTACAGTGACGGTGGTTCATACCGGGACGAAGGACATGGCATCGATCGTCAAACAGGCAGATATCGTGATCGCTGCTATGGGCAAACCCAAGGCGATAACGGCTGACATGGTTAAGGAAGGGGCAGTGGTAATCGATGTCGGGGTTAACCAGGTAGGCACAACCGCTGAAGGAAAGCGAATCCTTGTGGGCGACAGTGACTTTGACGCCATTAAAGAAAAGGCCAAGGCGATCACCCCGGTTCCCGGCGGCGTGGGACCGATGACGGTGACTATGCTGATGATGAACACCGTCCGGGCTGCCGAGGCACAGGCTGAGCAAAAATAAAAAGGAGGTTTAAATTGGCAGAGCTTGCAGACATTAAAGCAATCGACATAATGAACTATGCCACCGAGGCAGGGTATGAAGAGTACATGTTTGACTGGGAAGAGTTCAAGATAATGGCACGCAGCACCTTTAAGACCCAGTTCGGCGGACAGGCGCCTACCAGAGAGCAGTTCAAGAAGATTAAAGAACAAGGATTTATGCCTGGCCATAATAGCGTAGAGGCGCTGATAAAGACGATGGATGAGGTCGGCTTCGAGTATGTGATGCTCACCGATGTCAAGATGTGGTCATACTACTACCACCACCAGGTGATCATGGAGTATCCCATTGACGATATCTACAAGCTGGTGAAGGAGGGCAAGGGAAGGATTATCGGCGGTGCCAGCTACAACCCCTTCCGCATCGATGACAGCCTGCGTGATATCGATAAGGCGGTCAAAGAGTACGGCTTCAAGTATGTCTACTTCCACCCCATCACCTTCGGCCTCTGCCCGTCCGACGCGAAGTGCTATCCACTGTACGCCAAGTGCAGCGAGCTGGGGGTGCCGGTGGGGATGCAGGTGGGGCACTCCGCGGAGCCGCTGCCTAGCTGGGTAGGTCACCCTTATGAGGTAGACAAGGTGGCTATCGATTTCCCCAACCTCAAGATTAACCTTTCACATACCGGCTATCCCTGGGTAGACGAGTGGTGCTCAATGATATTCCGCCACCCCAACGTCTACGGCGATATCTCGGCCTACAACCCGCGCAACCTGACCCCCGAGACGGTCAAGTTTATGAACAGCAGTCGGGGACGCGAGAAGGTCATGTTCGGCTCCAACAGCTATGGCCTGAAGCTTACCAAGGAACAGTTCCTGGCGCTGGATATCAGGGATGAAACCAAGCAGAGGGTGTTGCGGGATAACGCGCTAGAGTTTCTTGGTCTGAAATAGCAATAAGTCTCGCAACCGATGAGCTATCTCAAGCAATATAGCTCCGCGTGAGTGAGTAAATTAGAGAAGGAGGTTTATATTTATATGGCCTACGATGCCACTAAAATGAAGGATTGGGAGATTTCCGAAGCAGCGGATGCCAAAATGCCAACCCCCGATGAGTGGCGGGAAAGACTGCACCTTGAGAAGGACGAGATCATTCCCTTCGGAAGACTATGCAGGCTCGATTTCATGAAGATAATCGAGCGCCTCAAGGACAAGCCCGATGGCAAGTACATCGAGGTAACCGCCATTACCCCTACGCCGCTGGGTGAAGGGAAAAGTACGACTGCGATGGGCCTCCTGGAGGGGCTGGGCAAGCGAGGGAAGAATTGCGGCGGCTGCATCCGCCAGCCCTCTGGTGGCCCCACCATGAATATCAAGGGGACCGCCGCCGGCGGGGGCAATGCGCTGCTCATTCCCTTGACCGAGTTCTCCATGGGCCTTACCGGCGATATCAACGATATCATGAACGCCCACAACCTGGCTATGGTGGCTCTCACCTCCAGGATGCAGCACGAGCGCAACTACAATGACGAGCAACTGGCCCGGCTCACCAGGATGCGCCGCCTGGACATCGACCCCACCAGGGTGGAGATGGGCTGGATAATGGATTTCTGCGCTCAGAGCCTAAGAAATATAGTCATCGGCCTCGGCGGCCGTATGGACGGCTTCACCATGCAGTCCAAGTTCGGCATCGCGGTAAGCTCCGAGCTCATGGCCATGCTATCCATCGTCAGGGATCTAGCCGACATGCGGGAGAGGATGGATAACATCACTGTAGCCTTCGATAAATCGGGCAAACCTGTTACCACAGGCGATCTGGAGGTGGGAGGCGCTATGACCGCCTGGATGCGAAACACCATCAACCCCACCCTGATGTGCACTGTAGAGTATCAGCCGTGCATGGTACACGCCGGCCCCTTCGCCAATATCGCTGTGGGGCAATCATCCATCATAGCCGACCGCATCGGCCTTAAGATGTTTGATTACCATGTAACCGAGAGCGGCTTCGCCGCAGACATCGGCTTCGAGAAGTTCTGGAATGTCAAGTGCCGGTTGAGTGGTCTCAAGCCACACGTCTCGGTGCTTACCACTACCATCCGGGCACTCAAGATGCATGGCGGCGGCCCCAAGGTGGTAGCGGGCATTCCCCTGCCCGACTCGTACACCAAAGAGGACCTGGGGCTGCTGGAGAAGGGCCTGCCCAATATGGTTCACCACATTGGGGTCATCAGGAGGTCAGGCATCAACCCGGTCGTTTGCATTAATTGCTTCCACACCGACACCAAGGCAGAGATCGCCATGGTGAGAAAGTCGGCTGAGGAGGCGGGGGCCCGCTGCGCCGTATCTACGCACTGGGCCGATGGCGGCGACGGCGCCCTCGAGTTAGCCGATGTTGTCAAGGAGGCCTGCGAGGAGACGAACGAGTTTAAGTTCCTCTATCCGTTGGAAATGAAACTGCGGGAACGGGTGAATAACATTGCCAAGGTGGTCTACGGGGCTGACGGCGTAAGCTGGACCCCGGATGCCGAGGCCAAGGCAAAGTCTCTAGAGGGCGATTCCATGTACGACGACTACACCACCATGATGGTGAAGACCCACCTCAGCCTCACCCATGATCCAGCCATTAAGGGAACACCCAAAGGGTGGACCTTGCCCATTCGCGATGTATTAATCTACTCCGGTGCAAAGTTCCTGTGTCCCTGCGCCGGTGCCATCAGCCTGATGCCGGGAACCAGCTCCGATCCGGCCTTTAGAAAGGTGGATATCGATACCAAGACCGGCAAGGTGATGGGCCTGTTCTAGGAGACTGACAGAATAGGGCAAAAGGGGCGGTGCTCAAGCGCTGCCCCTTTTTTAAATTCAATAATTTACTATCTCAAGTCGCCTGAATCACGGCAAACCATATGCCGCAAGTCCATGTCATAGGCGAGTCGACATGGGCTGAGCCTTCACTTTATAATTGGTTACATGAAGACCAGCGATTTCGATTATCACCTCCCACTAAAATTCATCGCCCAAACACCCGTAGAGCCCCGGGACCGCTCACGCCTCATGGTTCTTTCCCGGGACGATTGCTCGATAGCGCATCGATACTTCTTTGAGCTGGTGGATCTACTACACGAGGGCGATGTCATGGTCTTCAATGACAGCCGCGTCATTCCAGCACGGCTTACCGGACGAAAAGCGAGCTCAGGGGGAAGGGTGGAACTCCTGCTGCTTCGCCGTATGGGACCTGGCCTCTGGGAGGCATTGGTCAGGCCAGGTAGAAGGGTGAGCAAGGGGACAAGGATAGAATTAGAAGGTCTGCAGGGCGAGGTTCTCGAACAGATGGAGGGAGCGCTCAGGGTGCTCCGCTTCTCCGATGAAGAGGCTCTGGAAAGGTTGGGGCAGGTACCCCTGCCCCCCTATATTAAGCTTCCCCTTGAGGACCCGGAGCGTTATCAGACGATCTACGCCAGGGTAAAGGGAAGCGCTGCTGCCCCCACAGCGGGGCTGCATTTCACCCCCGAGCTGCTCCGTTGCCTGATGGAAAGGGGGATACAGTTTGCCTTTGTCACCCTTCATGTCGGGCTTGATACCTTTTCACCAGTGCGGGCGGCAGACCCCGGGGATCACCCCATGCATAAGGAGTACGGCGAGCTAACGCCGCAGGTGGCTCAGCAGCTCAATCAGGCCAAAGCTGAGGGCCGGCGAATTATCTGCGTCGGCACCACATCGGTAAGGGTTTTAGAGCAGGCGGCGCTTAAGGCCGAGGAAACAGCCCGCCCGAAGTTGGATACCCTGACTGAAGGAAATACACAATCTGAAAGCGGTGCATGTCTCGGAGAGAGTGAAAAAAGGATCGAGGCTTTTTGTGGCTGGACCGACCTCTTCATCCTGCCCGGGCACCGCTTTCGCGCACTGGACGGTCTTATCACCAACTTCCATTTGCCCCGCTCCACCCTGCTTATGCTGGTCACCGCTTTCGCCGGCAGGGAGCATGTTCTCGAAGCCTACCAGGAGGCGATGCGCCAGGGCTACCGCTTCTATAGCTTCGGCGACGCCATGTTGATCCTCTGACTATAATTGCCTTTCTCGGTTTATGTCTCACCTTCGGGTTCTTAAGCGCCCCATGACGACCCACCTTCCTCTACTTTTCCCTCCCGATCAAGGAAAAATATTGCCTACCGCTTCTTTCGCAGTGCAGCCAACTGCTGGCCAATGTGCTATAATCGCATGCATATGCTGTGGGCAGCGAGGCCTAAGAAGCCAGCGCTTATCGAGGTTAGTCTCCATGACTGATCCTTCCTTGCCCATTGCCTTCGGGGCAGGGGTGGCGGCATTTATCTCACCCTGTGTGCTGCCGCTGGTGCCTATATATCTGGCCAATTTGGGTGGTGCCGCTGCGCTATCAGCCGAAGCAAGGCGCTGGACCATTTTTCTCCACGCTATCAGCTTTGTGGTCGGGTTTTCCGTAGTCTATATTGGCCTCGGTGCGTCTGTGGGATTGATAGGGGTGTTTTTCCGCCCTGACCTGCTACGTATAATTGGGGGTGTTATAATTATCCTGTTTGGGTTATACCTGCTGGCTGCCATGAAGATACCCTGGCTCAACTACGAGATACGCCTTAGCCGGCCATTTTGGGGAAACGTTGGTTATCTGCGCTCTGCGCTGATGGGGGCAGTGTTCTCAGTGGGGATAGGAACCTGCGCATATGGGACACTGGGGCTGATCCTGACCATGTCGGCTAACTCACAAACGGCATGGAAAGGGGCCTACTTGCTCGCCGCCTATTCGATGGGATTGGGGATACCGTTTATCGCTGTCGGGCTGGCGCTGGGAGCTTCACTTCCGGTTATCAGATGGCTCAGGCGTCGGTCTAATGTAATCTCAATCATCAGCGGGATACTGCTCATCGCTATAGGAATACTAATGCTTACTAATAAGCTTGTGCTTACCAATACCCTTGCCTATCTATCCTGATTTCTAAATGAGAAGTAGCTTCATGAATCGAGAAAATATTAAGCGATGGATAGTATTCAGCTTGCTGGCTGTCCTAGCAATGTTGAACTGGGGATGTTCTACTACTGCGCCGGTTGTTGGCGCCCTGGCCCCGGCTTTTACAGCCTCTACCATTGATGGAGAGACCATAACACTAGACGAGCTGAGGGGCCAGCCCGTTTTCCTCAGTTTCTGGGCTATTAACTGTGCGGCATGTCGACTGCAGACGCCGTATATTCAGGCCGCTTTCGAGGAAAAAGGGCATGAGATACAGTTCATCGCCATTGACTCGGTGGATAGCAGTGGTGCAGTACAGCAATATACCGAGTATTATGGCCTGGGGTTCACCATGGCTCTGGACAGCTATGGTGAAGCGGCCCGTGCCTACAATATTAGATATTCACCGACAAATTTCCTTATAGATGAGCAGGGGGTTATCAAGTATATTCGGATTGGACGCTTTATGAGCCAGGCTGAACTGCTGGCGGCGCTTGATGACTACCTATGACCACCTGTAGGAGTAGTGCGCCTGGAATTGGCTGAGCGATACTTCACCAACCTTCAGCGTGATAGTGTAAAGCAACACTCTATTCTATATATTTACCTCCTCTAATCACCGATAACCCTCCAGCCACCGGTGTAGACATTCATACTCCTTCCCCGGACGAAGCCGATAAGGGTTATGCCGAGGTGGGCAGCCAGATCAACCGCCCGGTCTGTAGGAGCAGCCTTGGAGATTACTATGGGGATATCCCTTCTCGCTATCTTCAGCACTATCTCCGAGGAGATCCTGCCGCTGGAGATTACCAACCGGTCACCTATGGGTATATCTTCCAGGATACACCTACCGAAGAGCTTATCGATGGCATTGTGCCTTCCGATGTCCTCAGCGAAGAGCAGGATGTCCTTTGCATCACACAGGGCAGCGCTATGAACCCCGTGCGTTACCTTATAAATCTGGGAGCGCTGCTGAAACTCTTCTACGAGGGCAAAAACCACACCGGCCGATATCCTCATCTCGGACTCCACCCGCCCCTTACTGGCGACATCGTAAGCGGGATAAGAAGTAACCCCACGGCCGCCACCAGAGGTAATAAGACGCCTGAATAGCAGCTCCGTGGCCGCTCCCTTAGCCCCCTCGGTTTCTACCTGTACTACGCTCTCATCGTCGGTGAGGCTAATTTTACCGATCTCGCCTTTATGCTGTATCAAACCTTCGGAGGAAAGAAAACCAATGGCCAGATAGTTCAGGTCTTTTGGGCTGCAGAGCAGGGTTACCAGTTCCTGGTTATTTAAAATAATGGTGAGGGGAAACTCCCTGACGACAACCTCCTCGACCTCGTGTCTGCCCTCCTCAGTAATACGAAGTATATTTAACCCTTTTATTTCGTCCATCATCCATACCTCTCCATCTCTAAAGGGTCTCCGATACCTGTCAGCCCGCCGCGAATCACCCTGGCAAATACCCAGTCTACGTTCATCACCATACACCTATCTAGCTATTGATTTCGAGCTTGATGCCCTGATTCCCCCTCCCCTGCAACCGGCGATTGTCTTGGCCGTACACCTTCATACCTACTTTGCCCATTCTATGGTCCCGCCGCCCACCACAGTATCCTTATGGTAAAAAACTACCGCCTGACCGGGTGTTATAGCCATCTGGGGCTTTTTGAATTTTACGCGGACCCTTTCCCCGTTCGGTAGGGGAGTGAGCACCGCATCCGCCTCTCGGTGGCGATACCTTATCCTGGCCTTTATCTCGAGGGGTTGCTTTGGCGGCTCGATGGCTACCCAGTTCAGATCGGCGGCGATGAGTTCATCCCCATAGACCTCCCTCCTGGAACCCACGGTAACAGCGTTTCTTCCCCGGTCAATGGCTACTACATACAAGGGTTCAGTGGCTGATATGCCCAGCCCCTTGCGCTGTCCGATAGTATAAAACAGGATTCCTCGATGCTCTCCCAGGGTATTACCCTCCCGGTCCAGTATCGGCCCTGGCTTCACCGCCTGTGGCATATATTCTCTGAGGAACACGGTGTAGTCACCGTCCGGGATGAAGCAAATCTCCTGGCTCTCCGCTTTGTCTGCCACCGGCAATCCCAGTTCTCGAGCCATTTGCCTTACCCTCTCCTTGGTAAAGCCCCCCAGGGGCATTAAAGCATACCTCAATTGATCCTGGCTCATCCTATATAGCACGTAGGACTGGTCTTTCCCACGGTCAACCCCCTTCTTAAGAAGATACCTCCCACGTACCTCATTGTATTCTATTCTCGCATAGTGGCCCGTGACCAAAAAATCGGCTTCCAGACCTTTAGCCCTGCTGAGTAGGGCATCGAACTTTATATGCTCATTACACCTGATACAGGGATTGGGGGTCCTTCCCAGGCTGTATTCCCGACAGAAGTCATCTATGACCTTTTGTTCAAAAAGGTCTTTAAAGTTCATTACATAGTGGGGGATAGCCAGTCTATAGGCTACCCTTTTTGCCTCCGACACGGCATCGAGACCACAGCAACCGCCGAATCTGTCCGCCTCATCGGCCAGCTCGTTCGACGGCCAGATTTGCATGGTCGCGCCAATGACCTGGTAACCCTCCTCTTTGAGCAGAGCGGCGGCCACGGAGGAATCCACCCCGCCGCTCATTGCTACTACTACCTTCACCGTGACTATATATTAGCATATTTTAGAGAGCGCCATAGAAGGCATTCCAGAAGGGACAGGCCCTGGAGTAGTACAACGCACTATCTATAAACCTGTATGATTGCCACAAAGTGACTAGTATGCTTTTTGTAGTTAAGGCGGAATTGGGGTAGGTTAATGGGGACGGGTGTGTGCGCGAGATGTAGTTATAAAATTACAACGTGAGGTTGTGTGCTAGTAAGATAAGGGGCCACCCATTCTCGGGTAGCCCCCATAATCCGGCTATCTGAGCTTAAAAAACAGAATCACCTGGGTGAGATGAGACTTATTGGAAACTTCCCATTATGCTCTGCCATACCTGTCAGTAAAAATCAACTCGTCTAGCTCTTTTCTCGTACTCTGGGGAGATTCGGCCGGGTGACCTATGGCAATAATAGAAAGGAGCCTCTCGTCATCGGGAACATTAAGGATGTCCATTGCGCTTTCTTCATTTACGCTGCCGTAAGCCCCAATCCAGCACGCTCCCAGGCCTAGCGAATGAGCCTCGAGAAGCATGTTCTGCGTTGCTACAGCCCCATCCTCAACAGGGTGGTTTGACGCTCTTGGATTTACCGTTACCGCAATCCCCAAAGGAGCTTGTGAAAGACATCCGCCCCAAGTAAATGTTTCCGCCAGTTTTCTTTTCGTCTCACTGCTTCGTAAAACTATGAACCTCCAAGGCTGCCTGTTGCTCGCAGATGGCGCCCATCTGCCTGCTTCCAGAATCTTGTTTATTTCCTCCTCGGAGATGGGGTCTGGCGTGTATTTTCTTATACTTCTTCTAGTCTTAATTACTTCTAGTATATCCATTGATTCGCCCTCCAAATCTGACTGGCTGCGATATTATAGCACTGTAGCTATAACAAGCATATGAAAGGAAGTTTGGCGAGGTGGGCAAACCCAGGCTAAATAAACGTGGTTGGTATTAATTGAAAGCCAGCGGTATGTAATGTCTATTCAGTTTTCCTCCCCTGCTTCATAGGGAGAAATCTTACTTACTAATCGTCGAACTTCTTCTCAAGCCTGGCCGGCGGCTTGCCTTCCTCGTCCCAGCCCCGCTTCTTATAATACAGCGAAAGAAGCCTCTGGAAATCATCCCTGTCGATTACCCTGCCAGCATTGGGCCCAGTTAGAGGAGGGTTAGCCCATACCTTGTGGGGAAGACTATCGTCCTTGCGACTCACGCCAAGGCGGACATTTATCAGACGCGTCAGGTCATAAATATCATTCGACAGTTCTAGCAGTTCCTCAAGAGTCGATTCCTTTCCCGTCACATACCTGTAGAAATTCTCGTAATGCCGTTCGCTCAGTCCCAGCTCAATCCAGGGCAGGCGGCAGACACCGAGCATATCAAATAGCGGGCGCAGCTTCTGGTGATAGATAACAGTATCGACCTTCTCATCGTCAGACCAACCCTGCCCCTCCTCCATTTCCTTGGCGATAGTCCACGCCCGTGTGTGGTGCGCGCCTATGTCCGAGGTTGCGTATGCCAACCCCATCGAGATGCTTGGGCGGCTGTCGTAGGCCGACTGCTCCAGGCCTTTGACCTGGAGTATAACCTTGTCCATCTCGGGCCACTTCTCGATTATACGGCGAGCCCCGTCAGCGAGGACATCGCCGATCCCCTGCCGGTCGGCGATCCTCTGTATCAGTTCCAGGATGGCATCCTCATCCCCCCAGGTGATCTCCCTGCCATCGAGGTCGGATAGCGACAGGATTCCCTTCTCGTACCCCTCTATCACCGCTCCCACGATATTGCCTGTCGAAATTGTATCCACCCCGAGCTCATCGCACCGCCGGTTTGCAGCGAGAATAGCAGCGAAATTATCGATTCCCAGGTTCGGGCCTAACATGGCACACGATTCATATTCCGGCCCCTCGACCACCGTGCCGGCATACTTACCATTCTTCACCAGGCAGATGTTGCTACAGCACATGGGACACGAAAAACATGCGCTATCGCCTATCTTATAGTGGTCGAGCATCGTCGCGCCGTTAATCTGATCGTGCCTGGTGAAAACGCTGTCCTTGAAATTGTATGCTGGCAGAATCCCCTTCTCGTTGGCGTACTCGATGACGTTCATCAGGCCTTCCTGCTGCCACATCTTGAAATACTTGTGCTCCTCGAGGTATTTACAGGCCTTCTCGGTCTCCGCTACCAGCCCGGGCACGTCATAAACCGGAATGTCCTTTTGTCCCCGCACCACGACCGCCTTCAGGTTCTTTGAGCCCATGATCGCCCCTAACCCGGTCCTGCCGGCATTGCGGCCCCAGTCGGCATTGACACAGGCGAATCTCACCATGTTCTCCCCGGCGACGCCGATAACAGCGACATGAACTGCGTAGGTGCCCAGCCGCTCCTTGATCATTCCCTCAGCCTCAAGGCAGCTTCTCCCCTCCAGTTCAGGCATGGAAATGACCATGGTTTTATCGTTGTCAACGAAAATGATGGACAACTGCTGCGCCCGACCGGTAATGGAGAGAACGTCAACTCCCGTCTGCCGCAGCTCGACACCGAAGCTGCCGCCGATCGAGGAATCGCCGTAGAGGCCGGTAGCCGGTGAGATGGCGACAAATGAGGTCTTTCCCGATGCGGGCAGGTATACCCCCGTCAGGGGCCCCGGTGCGATGACCAGGAGATTCTCCACACCGAGGGGGTCTATCTTGAAATCGTGCCTCCTCAGGTTATCCCATACCAGTTTCGCGCCGAAGCCCCGTCCACCGATATACTTATCGATGAATACATCCGGCAGATCCCTTCGTTCGGCACTGTCCTTGGCAAGGTCTACGTGCAGGTGCTTTTTAAAATATCCGCTCTTCAGACTCATAGCTCTTCCCTACCTATCTCGGCATAGTGGATAATCTTCTTCTCTCCCTTCTCGTAGAATTCGATCTCCTTCATCTGGGTATAGCTCAGTACATTGTCAAGGCGCCTGGACTCACCCAGCGCAGCTTCAGGAATGAGCCTGAGCGCCCCTTTGGGGCATTTCTTGACACACTCCGGATCGCCCCCGCACATATCACACACGATAGGCAGGTCACAGTCCTCATGAGCGTAAACGGCCCCGAAGGGGCACGCCTCCACACATTTATAGCATGAAATGCAGTCCTCCTCGTCTAAGTGGATGACGCCCTCAATCCATCGAATGGCGTCGGTTGGACATACCTTGGCACACGGGGCACCCTTACACTGACTGCACACGATGGGCATTCTCATGACCGGATGGGGGTACGTAATCAGCACCCTTATAGCCGACTTCTTGGGGTTGTTCACCCCGAAGTGCTGGATGGCGCACACCAGTTCACAGATACTGCAGCCGGAACACAGCTCCGGAATCACCGCTAGCTTTTTCGACATGGGAAAAACCTCCACAAGACCCTTAAAATCATGTCCAAATGCGCCCCGAAAGGGCGCATGAGATGGCACACCAACAAGCAGAATACTAGCTGAAGGCGGAATTGTCAACGAGGATAGGGGGGAATCCCAATTGTTCGGACAACATGCCAGCGAAAACTATTCGAATCGAAGCGCCTCCGCGGGATAGATTTTAGCAGCCTGCCGCGCCGGCAGATAGGTGGTAAGCAGCGAAGCGCCATAGGCAATGACGACCACCACCACGATATTGACCCAGGGAATCTGATACTTCATCCCTTCGAAAAACTCACTCATCTGGTCGATGATCTGGACAGAGAGGCCCGCGCCCAGGGCAACACCGAGGGCAATGCCCAGCAAGGCAATGAAGGAGGACTCCAGCAGGAAGGAGAGCTGCACCATACCCTTCTGGAAGCCCAGGGCTCGCAGCACGCCGATCTGCTTTCTTCGCTCCACCACGGAGCGGGCAGCGATGACCCCCAGGGCAGCAATACCTACTACCAGGCCCAAACCCATAAAGCCCTGGAGCAGGTTATTCATCATCAGGTTAATGCTGGCTATATCTCGGATCTCCTCTTCCAGCACTTCTGCCTGCATTCCGTGCACTAGAAATTGTTTCTCCAACGCCTTGGCGGTGGCTTCGGCATCCACGCTCTCCTCGAGCCGGAACATATAAGTTAGAGGCGGCACTTGCTGTGAAAGCAGGGCATTCACCGTCTCCTGGGAGGTTACCACCCCGCCAGCGTAGAAGGCTAGCTGATCCAGTACCCCGATGACCCGGAGCCTTTGCTCGACCCCGGTGCGGGCGTCCTGCGCCTGTATGTACACCTCCGGCAGGGTCTCGTCATCTATGAAGAACCCTTCCAGTTGAAAGTCCAAGTCGGGGCCACCCATGCTGTAGTCACCCCTGACAGGCACGAGGAAGGCGGCGACCACAGCCGTCCCGGGCTCTTCCTGAAGAGCCTGCCACACCTCCCGTGGTGAGTCGTAGCCCTCAGCCATCATGGTGAAACCGTAAGTAACACTGTCAGTGTAGCCCGCATCCACTCCCTGGAGGTAGAAGTCGGTGAATTCTTGTTCCGTTTCCGGCACTTCTTGCCTCAACTTTACCAGCGCTCCGTTAAAGCTGCCGATGGCCTCGAAGTCTTCCAGGGTCACACCTTCACCCTGCTGCAGGGAGGCCCGGATATCGGGGATGGGGTTGGTGTAGCTGGTATCAGCGCGGATGTCAAAGCCGCCGGATAGCGTCTCCGTATCCGAGAAAATTGCACCCATATTGTGGGTGATAAAGGCCATCACGATGAGGGTGAACACTATCAAGGAGAACATGGCCAGGGTAATGCCAGTGCGGAAGCGGTTTTGTAAGGGGTAGGATACGGCGATCTTGAGCACCGGGGCCAGGCCCCGGATGCGCCCGAAGAGTCCTACCATAGCCGCTATCAGCAGATCTGAGTTGTAGATGACGGCCCACACTGCCCCAATAACCAGCATGATGCCGGAAAGGAAGAACATCTCCATGCCCTGCTGCATCTCTGGCAGAATGGATTCCAGGGCGCCTGGGGGAAGGAGCCACCATACCACCAGGCCCAGACCAGCAATAGTGAAGGCGGCCCGCTCCTGCAGGCCAAAGCGCCTGGCCAGTAGGGGCAAGCCGATAATTATAAGCGAGGTCCCCAACATGAAGCTGCTCAACTGTGCATCCTTAAGGCCTGAAACGGTGAGGGTGAGTCCTAACACCGGCAGCAGGATGGCCAGAATCAACCCCTTGATAGTCTTGCGACTGATGCGAGGCTCGGGTATATCCCGGATGGCCCGAACGATATTAAGGCGACTTATCCTCCATGAAGAGATAATGACCACGACGAAGGTGAGCACTGTCCCCAGGGTGTAGGCCATGATCACACTCTGCCATTGGAAAGAGAAGGTCAACTCAAGGTCCACCTGGCCCAAGGCAATGGCGATGATACGGACCATCCCCCATCCCACCGCCACTCCCAGCAGGCTACCTACGGCGGCAGCGATAAGAGCGTAGATGGCCCCTTCGAATGCGAACATGCGGATTATGTGTCCCTGCTGCGCGCCTACCGCCCGGGCGATGCCCAGCTCCCCTTTCCGCTCCGCCGCCAGCATAACAAAGATGAGGAATATAAGCAGAATGCCCGCCGCAATGGAGAACTGTCCGAACATCAGGAAGATAGCGGAGAAGGCGCTCCCAGCAGCGTCGGCATCATCCAGGAAATCCTGCTTCACCGGTTCTGCCTCCAGCCCACTCCCTTCTAACAGGGGTTCCAGGCTGGATAACACCGCGTCAGTATGCTGAGCTCCCTGGATGGCATCTCCCCGGTTGGTGATAATAATGTAGTTTATCTTGCCCTCGTTGCCCGACAGCGCCTGTAGCTGGGGCAGGGGCATTACCAGAGAAAGCTCCCCAGCGGGGTTCGCCCCCTTCTCGTACACCCCAGCCACTTCCATGGCAGCGGGTTGAGACCCCAAATACACGTTCACCGTGTCACCGGTGTCCACCCCTAGCTCACTGGCGAGCTCGCTGCTTATATACACCTGACCGCCAGCCAAGTCAGATAAAGAGAGAATACTCCCCTGTTCATCCTCCAGCACGTCAAAGCCGCTCATCCACTCCCCGGCATAGCCGAAGATGCTGACCTGGGGCTCGTTCAATCCCGTGTCCAGCGCGACGACTGGAGCAACCTCGGCGGCCAGAGGGGCCACACCCTCCACCTCGGGAACGCCCTCCAGGCCCTCGCGAACAGTCTCAAAATAGGCCTGGTCGAAGTAGGCAGTTCGGCCAGACGCCTCTGGCGTCTCTGACAGCACCATTACGTCAATCTCTCCGATCACGCTCAGCACTTCGACCCGAATGGAATGTGAAAGGGTGTCACCGGTGGTAAAGGAGGCGGAGAAGAGAAGGGTGGCCAGCATCAGGCCCAGCACAATAAGGGCTGTTTGTGCCCGGCGCCGAGGGGGGTTGCGCAACGCCATTTTAAAGATTACCCGGTTTCGCACGGCAACCACAGCCATGATGGCGACCCCCAGGCCGAAGATGACCAGTAGGACTATCATAAGTTGATCGATCGGTATGCCAAATAACTTTTCCATTACTTCCTCATATTGCTCTCAGTCAACCCGATTACTCTTGGTAGCCAGGATTAGCCATTTTGACAACAGAAACTTAGTCGCCCTTCAAACCGGGGGCTTCAGCAAAGACCACCTCGTAGTTCTCACGACCAGGCGGCGCGCGAAACAGGGCCATAAACTTGGCGACCTGCTCCTCGTAATATCCACTCGCTATGCCAGCCGCAGCTGCTTCTTCACTCGCCCACAGGCTTAAAATGAGGCCCTTGCCCTCGGGGGTGCGCATCACATACATACCCTCGTATCCTTCCCGTTTTCGCACCTCTGGCACGATTAACTCTTTAAATCGCTCCAGCGCGTCGTCCAGGCTGATTCTGAGCGTATCGATCTCAAACAGCGTTATCCTTGCAAACATATTTCACCTCCAACTCTAGCAGCGTTCTCTACGTCGCCAACTGAAGCAGCGTTTAGCAACCACCCATACGGAGCTCCTCCACGATCTGGCCATCCGCCATCCGCAGGATCCGATCCGTCTTGCGACCGACGGCAATATCATGAGTGACTATGACGAAGGTCTGCGACTTTTCCTTATTCATCCTGCACAGCAGGTTAACTACCTCGGCAGCATTCTCGCTGTCCAGGTTGCCCGTGGGCTCGTCGGCCCACACGATGGCTGGCTCATTGACCAGCGCCCGGGCGACAGTCGCCCTCTGCTGCTGGCCGCCGGACATCTCCGCGGGGAGCTTGGGCGCCTCCTCTTCCAGGCCCACGAGGGCCAGGGCCTCCTGTGCCCGCCTCCGGGCATTCCCTGGCTTCACCCCGGCCATTAGGAGGGGAAGTTCTACGTTCTCCACGGCGCTGAGGACCGGTAGCAGATTGAAGGACTGGAAGACAAACCCCATCTTCTCCGCTCGGTAGCGGGTGCGCTGCTTGTCCGACATAGCGTGAATAGAGTCACCATCAATGACCACCTTGCCCCTGGTAACATCATCTAGCCCCGAAAGGACGTTAAGGAGGGTTGTTTTACCGCAGCCGGAGGGCCCCATGACGGCCACCATCTCCCCCCTCGTGATGCTCAGATCAACACCCCTGAGGGCATCCACCGTCACCTTGCCCGTATCGTAGGTCTTATGAACTGCTTTCGCCTGAATAATGGTGCCATTTTGCTCTCTTATTGCTACTTTCCCTTTGCACTCAGGGTAACGAGTGCATACATGGAATGAGCGGCTAACATTCGGGCCTCTTTTTACTGTCCGCACAACTGTTTTGGAGCCGCATTTGGGACATCTAATATCTTCTGTCATTATCCAACTCTCTCCTCGCCAAATCTGCCTGATTAGGATTTTCACGCAATTATAGCACTATCATGACGGCATGTAAAAAATAATAAAAACAGCGTGCTATTTCTGCTTGCCCTCTTCTTAATTCCGTTTCTGCAAAGCGTCCATACATAGTAAATAATTGGTGGCTACTTCATACGATAGGAAAACAACGGGTGATGTCAAAGGACAGCTATTCTCAAGCATAGAGAGACTGCTGAAATAGTCTCAATCAACCCCCTAATCCCCCAATCTTGGGGGATTTTTTAAAGCTGCCCGATACATCGGGGAGACCCCCGGCCCCGATTATATCGGGGCACCTCTTTTTCAGCGGTCTCATAGAGATACAATGATGGCGATATAGGTTATTTTGTATATTGAAGGTTATATCCATGAGGGCCAGCAATAGTAGAGACCCCGCCGCAAGTAATGCAAACACTAAACCATAAGCTTGTCCTGTTAAAAGACCCACAGCACCTACCAAAGCGCAAACCGACATCCATATATCAGCGATTGTAGTCTCTCTCGAATTTTATATACCAGTCCTCCATAATTACATGAACTACCCCTTTAAAATGGAAATCAAACCAATAGTAGATTGTTACAACCGCTGCCATTATCAATACCACAGATAGAATTAACATTTTTTTACCTTCCCTGGTATTCGTTTTGTAATGGACTTCTCCCTACCCCGGCTTCATAAGCTTCCCCGATAACAAATGACGCTATCCCACGTAGGTATAGCGCCTGTATTGCCTATATGTGTATGTGTTATAATCGGGGGCGTATGTCTGGAGCAGTGAGGGACTGAAGCATGCCGGCACAGGGAGAGAGGCTTTTCTACGGTTGGGTAATTGTAGTGGCCGCCTGGCTGGCGATGTTTGTTAGTTCGGCGTCCATCGCCTCCTTCTCCATATTCGCCCCGGAACTGGAGGTGGAATTCGGCTGGTCTAGGGGGATGCTGTCCCTCGGCTATTCCCTTAATACGATCACGATAGCGATATTCGGGCTGGTAGCGGGGATGCTAGTGGATCGAATCGGGGTGAGAAGGCTCGTCATCATAGGTGCTGTCGTCGGAGGAGTTGGGACAGCCCTTTTGAGTCAGATAACCCAGCCATGGCAATTCCACCTGCTCTTCGGGGTCCTCGCCCCCTCAGGTATAGCGTTATGTTTTATCGTTCCTACAGTGGCCACGGTGCGGAGGTGGTTCATGCGGCGAGCGGCCCTGACTGTAGCTATCGCCATGACCGGCTCGGGGTTAGGTGTGGTAGTGCTATTGCCGCTCATCCACCGCCTGATCCAGGTTATTGGCTGGAGCCATAGCTACATCGTCCTTGGACTCATCATGGTGGCGGGTGCCGTTATAGGGGGAGCATTTCTGAAGAAAGACCCTGAGTCATCGGGGGCGTACCCCGATGGCGTCAAGCCCGAGGCTGAAGAGCTTGAGCAGCGGTTGGACTTCCTCGCCCGCTCAGAGAAGTGGCCGGTAAAAGAGGCCGTCAGAACCTCTAGCTGGTGGCTGCTCATACTCTCCCAGTTCTATAATATCGCTGTAGTCGGGATCATTGGCCACCTGGTTTTCTGGGGAGGCGATCTGGATATACCATCAGGGGATGCAGTGACAATCCTGAGCTTCCTGGTGCTAGCAGCGGTGGCGGGACGGCTTCTCACCGGCTTTCTCTCCGATTGGATGATGTCCAGATTCGGCACCTCCCGGAAGCCAGCTTTATATTTCTGCACCATTGGCGTCGCCCTGGGGTGCTTTCTTGCTATGGGGGTTAGTAGCGAGAGGGAGCTTCTTTTGGTTTCTTTGCTTATCGGATTCTGCTACGGATGCGGCCTCTCAGTTTTCCCCACATACCTGGGAGACCTGTTCGGGGTGGTTAGCATGTCGGCGCTCTTTGGCGTCGTGTTCCTGTTTGGTGCAGGGCTATTTGGAGCAATCGGCCCCGTACTATACGGATTCGTCCACGAAGCCAGTGGCTCTTATGACCTGGCCTTCCTGATCACCGCAATACTGTGCCTCATCTCAGCGGTATCCCTGTTCCTGATCAGAGCACCGGTGAAGGCGACAAGAGACCAGACTTGACGGCGGGGTAGGTCGCTGCCACTATGACATCAGGAATTCAGAGAACGAGGACGAAGCGCAAGCAATGTCGATCATTAACAGTATCTATTTCCAGGAGGGTCAGACTAGCAACCCGCCCCCACAATAGGGAGCACGCTAAAGGGAATTGATCCTTCCCTCGCTCACCCCAAACAGCACTGCACCAGCCAGAAATCCGGGGTCGAAGTGGTCGAGATCGGTGGTAGTGATCACCACCTGCTGATAGCTTGCAATAGAACCTAGCAGTTGATGACGCCGCGCCGCGTCAAGCTCAGAAATCACATCGTCTAGAAGCAGGATTGGCTCATCACCTATTTTTAAGCGCATAAAGCGAGCCTCGGCTAGCTTCAGAGATAGGGCGATGGTGCGCTGCTGGCCCCTGGAGCTATAAACATTCATATTGACATCGCCTACCATAAATACCAGGTCATCACGATGAGGACCGACCAGACTCATCCCGCGGGCAATCTCCCTTTTACGAACATCCCGAAGCCTATCTCCAAAATCCATTGTGCCTGTACTGGGCAGATAATTGATACTCAATTCCTCTCGCCCTGCAGTGATCTGGTGGTGGATCGGCTGAGCCAGTTCGTTGATCTCATCTACCATGAGCTCACGCTGCGCTATGAGATAGGAACCTTGTTCCAGCAATTCCTGGTCCCAGAAGTCAAGCTGGCTCCCATCAGCACGCCGCTCCCCGATTAACCTCAGGAGGTGGTTTCGCTGCAGGAGCACCTTATTGTACTTCTGAAGGGCGCTGAGGTATCTTGAATTGACCTGGGAGTTTGTCATGTCCAGGTAGCGGCGACGCAGCGAGGGTGTACTGCCAATTAGGTCAATGTCCTGAGAGCTAAAGAGCACTACGTTGACCCGACCGACCAGGTCGATGGCGCGGCGGGGCACGCCATTTACCCTGATCCGCTTTTGAACATGAGCCTCAGGACTGGTATATGCTACGTTCAGGGCGAGCTCTACCCGAAGGCTTTCCATCGTTTTCTGAACCCGGGCCACCAGGCGGGCCACCGGGTGCTCCTCCCTTGAGGTGGACCAGTTGATCAGTTCCCGCTCCGCAGTAGCACGATGGGACTTGGCAGTGGACAGGAGATAGATCGCCTCAAGGAGGTTGGTCTTACCCTGAGCATTACCGCCCTGGAGCACCGCCAGGTGTGGCGGTAGATCGAGCTCAAGGCGATGGTAATTACGGAAGTTGGTCAGGCTTAAATGGGCGATGTGCAAATGTTTCCTCCCACTCCTCCCCATTGGCGGTGCCACCACTTAGCTAATCGTACTCTTCATAACCCCACCCTGAATGCTTATAGGTCGCAATATCCTTTGCCTCCATTCGGAAGCGAGGGCATCGATGCGATGAGACACCGTCCAGCCGAACCAGTTCTATTCAGCCAAGCTTCTAATTCACCTAGCACCAGTGCCTCGGTGGATGCAAGCTGTACACTGCTTTTAACCTTGGTTCTCATTATATCACCTTTGCCCAGCCTTGCCCCAGCTATCAGGCTTGTCTACAGCCCCAATAAATATACCGGCCACCTCATCACATTGAAAGGTTTCCAACCACTTGTAGTACGCTCTTCCTCGCGCGGTATGGGAATGAACAAGTTATCGCACCATTACTATTGAATTTTTTAGTGTAGTGCTGCACCGATCCCACTCGGATAGGGTCGATACACGATAGCTAGTATCGTTTAGAACTTCAAAGAAAGCGGGTAATACTTAGCTCCACTGTACATATTAGCAGATGACCCATTTTTGTTGCCACGAAGATAAAGCAGTTGTCATTCTGACCTCGATTTTGGCCAAAGCATCAGCCGACCTGAGCTAAAGTGTCGGCCGACCTGTCGGCCTCGGCCTCGGGGGAAGAATCTAAACCTTTCACCCAGTTCGAGAGATTCTTCGGTCCCCGATGAATTGGGCTTCTCAGAACGACATAGGCGTTTGGATAAATATTGACCGCTTTTTCCTGCACATCACACACCATTAATCTTTAATATCTGGCTTAAGATAGCTGATTTCTTCCACCTTGCCATGCTGAACTTGTTTCAGTATCTCCCGTTTCAGCATCACTGATTTCCCGGATAAAATGGATTCGCTTGAAGCTACATTGAAATCGATGTAGAATGGGTTCAGGGGGATATTTGAAATTGGATTTAAGCACCACTGGAGATGAATTGCGAGTATGCGCTTAAGCAGACCCGTTATCATCCGCCCTCAGAATGAAAAGCTCAGAGCTGTATCCAAGGGGTGGGTTAATGGAAATCGGAGATGAAAGAATTAGATATGCGATAGATAATACCGAGGTATTAAGGTTGCCAACACAGCAACTGGCTACTTTTGGCATTACTCGTGTGAATTACTATTTACTAACTGTGCCTGTATATACTGAACTGGTACACCCTTCGTCAAAGAAGGAAGAAACAATTATCAGGGCAGGAAAAGTCAGTGCGGAGAGGCCAAGGATAGTAACACCTTCATACCTTTTAAATCTGGAAGGATTCGGTGAAAACGCAAGAAGATATCTTGAAGTGGTAATTAAGGAGTATGGACCTCATGCACCTGGACTTTTCTACAATTATAAGAACGAACCCAGGCCGGAAGCACTATCAATTGTATCAGACCCCTTGCCTGTGGTAGCGGGTACACTAAATGAGAAAATAGAAAAGGAAGGGGATATGCTCGCCGCAATTATTAAGGGTGTTGATGATTTATGGGATGTTTCACTGTTAAAATTTATTAAGGAATTAACCGAAGGTTCGATAAGAAGTAACATCTTTGAGCTGGGAAGAAGAGGTCTGTTAAATATAGATAGTGCTGGTGTGCCAATGGATGCCAGGTTAAGGATCGAAGAGCTATTCAGACAGGTTGAAAGGGGTGAAACTGACCCGTCCATGCTAAAGAGAGAGCTCGATAGATGGGGACTATTCCATGAGTATGAAGACAGGTTTCTTTCTCTCTTTAGGGGGGGCAGTAAATAATAAAAAAGCTGTTGTACAAGAAAGCAAAAGATTAGCAGGGTTTTTCAAGCAACTATAGTAAAATTACCTGCCAGGTTTTTCCGATATACCATGCAAAGTTCATCGGTACTCTTGTCCTGATTAGATAAGCCCCAGGAGACTTTTCGATTTATTTCTCATACCATCGATCAGTAATTCAAGCGGCTGTCCTGGATTCCTAAGCTCCTACTACAAGAAGCCAAGCTAACCTTTACACACCGAACAGCCAAGTATGATTAAACGTACAATGGCCTTAAGTAGGGATAAGGTCGGCAATTCTAGCGCTAGCGACACCAATCGCTGTATCAGCAGCACCATAGTAAACCAGTAGTTCACTCCCTGAATATAATATCTCTTTATTATCTTCCCGCGGCACTGCCCCACAGGTAAAAACCACGTTGGGCACCTCGCACTTGTCTATTTCGCCTATTTCATACTTTTCTGTGGGCTCGAGTATGGGATTGGGTGAACGATAAAGGAGGATTGTTGGATCTGCTAAATCAACCAGCATTGCTCCTAGCCGGTAGATATGAGCATGGTCAACACCGTGGGTGATGAGCAACCAACCGTATTTAGTCTTTATTGGCTGGGCACCACCGCCAATTTTTGCCCCGTCCCATGCCATCCCGGAACGCGCCCCGGCCAGTATCTGATGTTCTCCCCTGGGCCAGGGGCAGCGCAGATGGCGGGAAAAGGTTATCCATATATGTGGGTCCACCCGGTGAAGCATGGCAAATTTCCCGTTAAAACATTCCGGAAATAGGGTGCCGTCCTTGTTAACGAACCCGGGGAAGACCAGCCCGTGTCTTCGCCAGCCTCCCCAGCGATAGTTCAAGAAATCACTGACGCTGATAGAAGCCAAAGCAATTTGTGCCACCAGACCATCATAGGCAGTATAAACCATGTAAATTCGGTTGCCGATTAGGGTCAACCGGGGGTCTTCACACCCATTCTCTTCGCTTTTGCCCTTTGGCTCAAATATTGGTTTGTCCGTCCTTTCGGTAAATTTAAACCCGTCTTCACTTACCGCCAGCCCAAAACGGGAGATACCATCGTCTCCTACCGCCCGATAGATAACATAAACCTTGCCCTTTAGGTTTATAGCACCCGGATTAAATACATGTCTTGATTCCCAAGGGTGCTCCTTGATAGGCTCAAGTATAGGATTACCGGCAAAACGGACTAAGGTTCCTGCTCGGGGGTATTCCGGAGTGATAGTCTGTTCCGGCACTATCTCAACGGCTTCTTCCACTCCACCAAGCAGAATCGGAGCCAAGTCCTCCCATTCCCTACCCTCTTCCATAAGCTCCACAATCTTTTCCTCTATTGCTTCCTCAGTGCCTCCCACTGCTTTGAAATACTCGGTGAGGAATTCTCGTGAAGTCCAATCCCGCTCCACATGCAGGGAAAGGGGAGTGGGTAGTCCTGTCCCTCCCTTAAAGCTGTAACTAGCCCAAGTCCAGGCAGAGCAGGGAACAAAGGTGCCATCAGGAAGTGTCTGGGCAAGGTGGTAAGAATCAGCCATATCTTTAAGAGTCTCAGCCAGTCTTAAGCGGGAGGCATCTCCACCCGCCTCTTGGGTGATTCGTTGGGCCATCTCCCTCACTCTCTCAACTAGTACCCGCTGAT
>Ga0307378_10001230_pt1 | contig 42124 bp, 55 predicted proteins | sample UN1MG_FD_202238 | JGI IMG/M metagenome (GOLD analysis project Ga0307378, IMG submission 202238) | Soil microbial communities from Risofladan, Vaasa, Finland - UN-1 | ecosystem: Environmental > Terrestrial > Soil > Coastal area > Acid sulfate soil | place: Finland: Risofladan, Vaasa | collected...
GTTTATGATGGGAGGTTTTGTGCGTTTATTGGACAAAAAAGGTTCAAATACATACACCCAGACAGGATGAAGCGGGAACAATGTGGGGAAGAGTAAAGACTCAAAGGGGCCGGGTGGTCGGACTCGGAAGGTCGCAAAGTCTAAGGAAAAGGCGAAGGCGGCCGGTGGACCGCGCGGAGGAAGCCGACAATCGGTACGCAAGTCAAACCCGAAATCGACGCCGCGAACCGTGGCTCACGGCGCCGCGAAATCGTCCGACACGAAACTCGGACGACGAACGGTTGGTACTGTTGGAACGCTCGAGGACCTGGCGCCCCTTATGGCCCTGCCGCAAAACGTCCTCGTGGATGCTATCGACGGCCTCACGCGGGCGACGCTTCTCTCCTGGGAACGCGAGGGGCTGCCGAGCCGGAAGATGGAGGGCCGAAAGGTGTACCCTCTGCTCGAGTTCATCAAGTTCCTGCACAAGCGTTTCGTGCGCGCGGGGCGGCCGGCGACGGCCGAGGGCTCGGAGCTTCTCAGGTATAAGGCCGAAAGCGAGAAGTACCAGGGGATACTGCGGAGGCAGCGCGCCGAACTCCAGGAGGGCAAACTCATTCCCCGCGCCGAGGCCGAGGACGAAATGGTGCGCCTGGTGCTCGAGGTCAAGGCGGCGCTCCTCTCAATGCCGCCGGCATTATCCCGCCAGGTCGCGAACATGCCGGCGGCCGACGTCAGAAAGACTCTGGAGGATCACGTAGCATGGCTGTGCTCACGGCTCGAGGCCGGACGCGTGCCGGTGCCACAAGGCGCGGCGGCCGCGATCGCAAAGGCGATCACGGAGACGAAACGCGGACGGGCTACGAGGAAATCGACAGCGTAGGACTGCGGTGGCCCGGCCTCTCGGACGCCTGGGCGCTCCCCCAGCAGCTCAAGCCCTCGGAGTGGGCGGCCCTCCACCGGGTACTTACCCCTGCCGAGTCGGCCGAGCCGGGCCCGTGGAACCCCAACCGCGTGCCGTATCTAAACGGCATCATGGACGCCTGCACGGAGTACGAAGAGGTCATCGTGATGAAGGGGCCGCAGCTCGGGATCTCCGAGGCGATACGAAACGTGGAGGGCTTCTGGATCGACCATGACCCCGGGCCGATGATCGTGTGTATGCCGGACCGGGAGAGCGCCAAGGAAATGCTCGACGAGCGGATCTCCGTTATGGTCCGAAGCACGCCGTCGATCGCCGGCAAGATGACCGCGCGCGTCAGGGACATTACGAAACTCGTAATCAGGCTTACTACCTGCACGATTCACATAGGCTGGGCGGGCTCGCCGCAGAGCCTTGCCACGAGGCCCGCGCGGTACGGCATAGCGGAGGAGGCCGACAAGTACCGGCCGTGGTCCGGGCGCGAGGGGACTCCCGTCGAGCACCTGAAGGAGCGCCTCAACACCTACCGCAACCGCTCGACGTTCGTGATGGTCTCGACGCCGTCGACGCGCGAGGGGCCGATATTCGAGGCGTTCGACGAGAGCCCGCTCAAGGTGTTCTTTACGGTGCCCTGCCCGCACTGCGGCCGGTACCAGCGACTTGTCTGGACAAACGTCAAGTGGCAGAAGGCCGCCGGCGAGGACAACAAGGCGGCGGCGGAGCGTATCAAGAGGGAGGAGTCCGCCTGGTACCAGTGCGAGTACTGCGACGGGAGGATCGAAGAGCGGCACAAGCCGGGGATGCTTGCGCGGGGAGTATGGGCCTCGGACACCGAGTCCGTCCTGGCCGACGGCACGGTGACGGGCAAGCGGCCGAAATCCCGGAGGATCGCGTTTCACATCTCAGCTCTCTATTCCCCGTGGTTGCCCTGGTCGGACTGCGCCGCGAAGGGACTGCTGGCCATCGGGCACCCCGGGCGGCAGATGACGTTTCGAAACTTCGTCCTCGCCGAACCGTTCGAGGTGCAGGCGGCGCGCATCAAGGCCGCGGAACTCCTGCCCAAGGTGGCCGCGGGCCACACGCCGAAAGTGATACCCGCCTGGGCGACGGCCGTCATCGCGACGGCCGACACGCAGGCCGATCATTTCCGTTTCGTGGTGCGGGCCTGGGGCCGCGGCGACACGGGTATCATGTCGCGCCTCTTGGACTACGGCCGCGCGGAGACCACGGAGCAGCTGCGGATGATGACGCTCGATGCGAGGTTCGCCTTCGAGGGCGGCGGCGTGCCGGCGATTGGGCCGTATATGCTCGTGGTCGACTCCGGCGGCGGGTCTCGGATTTCCGGAGACAGCGCCAACCTCACCCACCGGGTCTACAAGTTCGCGCAGACCGACCCGAGGATACTCCCGTCGCACGGCGCCGGCGGCAGCCGCAAGATGGACGTGCCGTTTCGAATTCGGGTCGTCAAGTACGAACCGCCTGGCGGGCTTGCGCCGATGCAGGTCAAGTACTTGCGCATCGAGACGGGTTACTACAAGGACGTCTTAGCGACTTCGATAAAGAAGGGCCAGCCGGAGCACGAAGGCGAGGAGGTAACGGAGGGCACGTGGCAGCTGCACTCGGATGTCCACGACGACTACCGGCGCGAAATGGCGAGCGAGCACAAGGTCTTGATCCGCCAGGGCACCACGCAGCGTTTCGAGTGGGTGCCGATCTCGGGCGGCGCGCCGAACCACTACTGGGACTGCGAGGTCACGCAGTGCGCGGTCGCCGACATGATGCACGTCGATACGCTCATGAACCTGGTGACGGCGCTTCGAAATCAGGGCGCGCAGGCGCCGCGGCGCGAACAGGGACCGGGATGGACGGGGGCGAGGCGAAATTGGCTCAAGGGATAATCTGCAAAAGGTGCGGAGGTACGCGGGTTCCCACGTACAAGACCCGCGGCCGCATCCAGTACAGGAAATGCGCGGACTGCGAACACTACTTCACGACGGTAAAGGGGAACGCAACGATGAGCAGACAGTACGTTATTGCGAGGAAGAAGGCGGAGGAGTTCACGAGGCTCCTGTCCTGGGGCGGGCTGCACATCGACACGGACCAGTCTATCCGCCGCGCTGCGGTCGCCGAGATGCTCGCGGTCGGCGAGTTCGTCTGCCCGGGAATAAGACTCTTTCGAAACGGCCAGGCGGTCGGCTACGCGGAGGCGGACGATATCTCCGCCGTGCTGGCGCGCGCCGGCCTACTACGAATCAAAACCGCGACCGTTAAGCAGGAGGTCCCTACCTCCCGCCTCCGGCTTGACAGCCTGCCCCGGGACCTCTCGGCCGGCAACAGAACCGCTCCCACGATGAACGTGAAAGTTTCCCTGCTGGCGACTAAACCTCCCAGGAACGGCTCCGCAAAAACTTAAAGTTTGTACCAACTGTTGGTACACGCCCCCTGTTATGCTCCGGCATAATCCCCGAAACTATCCGCATGGCATCGGATGCGGAACTTCTTATCGCGGTTGAAGAGGCTCTCCTGGGGCGGCTTTCCAAGCAGTACCAATCCCTCTCGGTCAACGGGCAGATGATCAGTCTCCTTGACCCGGCCGCGCTCTTGCGGGTGCGGGATGACCTCAAACGCCGCGTCGCGGCGACGTCGGCCCCCAACCGCAGCTTCGTTCGCTTTAACACGGAGTGACCATGCGAGAGATCGTTCGCGAGAGCAGGCGGGCGGGCGTCGTCGGCGGCAGGCTCGACGACTGGATCCGCGCGGTATCCCCGACCTGGGCACTCTCCCGCGCCTCGAAACGCGCACGCGCTGAGGCCTCCGTCTACCAGGCGGCAAGCGCAAAGAGGATCTTCGAGAACTGGTTTCTCGGGGAGGACGAGGACTGGTGGTCAAGCCTCGAGCTCCCGGAGATACGCAAACGCTGCCGCGACCTCGTGCGAAACAACCCGACGGCCGCCGGCATCGCGCTGATGCTGACCTCGCGGGTGATGGGACTGGGCCTCTCGCCGCAGCCTTCGTTTCAGGGAGTGCGGGATCTCTCCGAGGATCGCCGCACGGCCTGGCGGGAGGCGGTCGACGATATCTGGGTCAACTGGTCGCTCTACGGCTCGGCCGACGAACGCCGGAATTTCTGGCGGCTGCAGAGGCTGGCCTTCAGGCGGGCGATCGTCAACGGCGATTCGTTTCTCGTGAGGAAGTGGATCGAGTCGGACGGGCGGCCTTTCGCCACGGCGTACCAACTCATCTCCGCGGACCGCGTGGCCAACCCCACCGGCCTTTCGACGGACAAGAAACTACGAAACGGCATCCGCTTCGACGTCAACGGCAAGCCGACGTCGTTCTACATCCGCCAGGCCGGCGCCGGCGGTTTCAGCGCGTTAAGTTTCGACGAGGTGCCCGCCTACGGCGACGACGGGGTCCCCAACGTCCTCCAACTCATGATAGAGACGGAGGATGACCAGAGTCGCGGGGTGCCGCTCCTGACGCCGGCAGTGGCCACGTTTAAGCAGATGAGCGACTACATCGAGGCGATGCTGGTCAGGGCACGGGTCGAGGCCTGCATCTCCGGCTTTGTGCGAACTACCGACGCCGCGGGGACTCTCGGCGGCCGGACCGCAACTACCGACCAGGTCGGGGGAGCCACGCGGCGCATCGAGGACCTGGCGCCGGGCATGATCGAGTATCTCAATCCCGGGGAGGAGATCGATTTTCTCACGCCGCGGAGCCCGGGCAACCAGTTCGAGATCTTCATCAAGCGGCTTCTCCGGGGCATCGGCGCCTCGATCGGGGAGCCGTACGAATTCATCAGTCAGGATTTCAGCGAGTCCAACTACTCGCAGTCGCGCCTCGCGGTGCAGCTCTCCGCCGACGGTTTCGCGACGCTGCGCGCGGTCGTCGCCGAGGACGTCTGCCAACCGGTCCTCGAGACGGTGGTGAGGGAGGCGGCGCTGCGCGGCATGATTTCGGAACCCGAGTACTTGCGGCGGCCGGACGATTTCACCAGGGCCCGCTGGGTAGGCCCCTCGCTGCCGTACATAAACCCCGTCCAGGAGGCGCAGGCCCACAAGCTGGGGCTCGAGACCGGCGAGATCACGCTTGCGGACATCTGCCTGGCCCAGGGCAAGGACTGGCGCGAGAACCTCAACCAGCGGCTCGCGGAGGAAAAACTGCGGAGGGAGTCCGGCCTCGCGGAAATGCAGAACAAGTCAAGACCGAAGGGAGAAGAAGATGACCAAGGCGACTAAAGGGCAGACTACAAAAGAGACGCTGACAATGCCGGCGGCGACGGCCGTCCTTTCAGCGACGCCACAAATTACGCTCGCCGAGGAGGACAAACCCGCGACGTTCGAAATGGTCGCATATTGCGGCGGGGATGTACTGACGCTTGCAGGTATTCGGGGAGTAGCGGAGATCGCAGGCATCGAACCGGCAAAGGCGAAATTCTCGGTACGCCTCGGCCACGATCCAAAACGCATCGTTGGCCAGGCTTCCGTGAAGTCGAGGGATAATGATGCCCTTGTCGTGGCCGGTAATATCTTCAAGAATCGCCCCGCGGGGGAGGAGGTGGTCTCCCTTGCTCATGACGGCTTCGAGTGGGAAGGCTCCGTCAATCTTAAGGCGCGGGTTATCGAACGGATAGGTCCCGGGCGGACGACCACCGTCAACGGCAAACCCTGGGAGGGCCCCGGGGTTGTATTCCGGAAGTCGCGCCTCGTTGAGGTGTCGTTCTGCGACGCGGGGTACGACCCCGATACAAAGGTCAGCATCGCGGCGGCGGATGGCGGAGAATCTTGCAACGTAGAGGTCATTGGGGCGGCAAGCCCCGTTCACGAGGAAAAGGAGAACGAGATGGCAGAGAAGGACTTGACGCTTGAAGCCCTCAAGAGGGACCACGCGGACCTCGTGGCGGCGATCGCCGAGGAAACCCGCAAAGGCGAGAGGGGACGGATCACAGGTATCAACGAGGTCGCGGCAAACTTCGTCTCGATGGGGACCGAGGCCCAGGCGGCAATCGAGGCGGGCGAGACGGTGGAGGCTGCGGCGCTTCGGTTCGCCAGGGTACACGGAGTGCGGGCGGCTGCGGGCCTCGAGAAGATGAAGGCGTCGGCGTCCAAGGTCGAGGCCGACGAAACGGACGCGATCGGGGCCGGGACGGGGGCCGGCGACAAAACGTCGGACGAGGCGATCAAGGCGGCGTATGACAAGGACCCGAAACTCCAGAAGGAGTTCCTGACGCTCGAGGCGTACGCCGCGTACACCAGGGGTGTCCAGGCCGGCAGGGTCGACGCCGTGATGGGGGCCGAAAAGCCCAAGTAGGCACGCAACGTTCCGGGCGTGTAGTTCCGGGCGGAACAGTAACGATACCGAAAACATAAAGGAGCGAAACGATGGCACTTTCTGCGGATGCGATTACGAAACTCCTGACCGGGGAGTATGACGACTTCGCGGTCGAAACCCTCGTCACGATCTACCGGGGCGCGATGGTCGGCATAAAACGCGATACGGGCTACGCGCGCGGGCTCGTCGCCGGGGACGTCTTCGCCGGCCACGCCCAGGCCCAGGCAAACAACTCCGCCGGCGCTGCGGCCGCAATAAACGTGCAGACCCGGCGCGGCCGGTACCCGCTCGAGGTCACACTCGCAAGCGTGGCCATCACCGACGTGGGGAAAACCGTCTACGCCTCCGACGACGCAACGCTCACGCTCACCCAGAGCACGAACACCCCCGTCGGCAAGGTCCAGCGATACGTCACGACGAACACCTGCGTCGTGGAGTTCAACACCACCCTGGGCCAGATGGGCACGAACCTCCTCTACGCCAACGTCGCGGACTCGGCGGAGGTCGAGAACTCGACGGTCGAGACGGCGTTTGATAAATCCGTCACAATACGCGGGGAGGAACTCCAGATCGGGGACGTCATCCACGTCTTCGCCTCGGGCATGGTCAACGACCAGAACTCGACCGATACGCTGACCGTCAAACTCTACGTCGGCACTGAGGAGATAATCTCTCTCGGCGCCGTGGACGTGGCCGACAGCGACATCTTCGCGATCGACGCCTACATCACGATCAGGACGCTGGGCGCCTCGGGGACGCTGGTGGCGGTCGGCACCTACGTCGCGCCGGCGGCGGCGGGCACGGCGGCGCCGCTGGCCTTCCGCAAGGCCTCCGCCACGGAGGACATATCGGCGGCCGTGGCCATCACCGTGAAGGGCACCTGGTCGGTGGCGCACGCGGATAACGAGGTCCAACTGGACTGTTTCATCGCCGAACTCTTGAGGTAAAGGAGCGCTTCGAACTCGGTACGGCGCGGGCTGTGCAGGAGCCTGCATCTTCTGCACGGCCCGCGCTTTTTTTGTGAGTGAGGATAGGCCAGATAAAAGGAGAAGGAAATGGGATCGGAAGCACTGGGACTTTCAAGCCGCGCGGTTGTGGGCCGGATCCTCCACCGTCTGGAGACGGGCTTCGACCAGATCTGGCCGGGCAAACTCGGCCTCTACGTGCCGAGTGACCAGGCCAGCGAAACCTACAAGTGGCTCGGGCAGGCGCCGGCGATGCGGGAATGGGTCGGCGGCCGGCAGGCCAAGGGGCTCCGCTCGAACGGGATCACGGTGGCCAACAAGAAGTTCGAGGCGACCATCGAGATTGACGAGGCCGATTTCCGCAGGGACAAGACCGCGCAGATCATGTCACGCGTCGACGACTTGGCGAGACGCGCCAACCAGCACTGGGCCAAACTCCTCACGGCGCTCATCACGGGTAACGGCACCTGCTACGATGCGCAGGCCTTCTTCTCTGCGACGCACAGCGAGGGGGACAGCGGCACGCTGCTCAACCTTCTGGCGGCGGGGCAGGTGGCGAGTCTCAACATGAGCACGCCGCCCACCGAGGCCGAGATGGCCAAGTGCATCATGGATGTCATCGCGTACATGCTCGCCTACGTCGACGACCAGAAGGAACCGTTCCACGAGGATGCCGCCGAATGGCTCATCGTCACGCCCGTGGCGCTTTTGGGCCCGATACTCGCGGCCTGTACGAAGGACATCCTCAACACCGGCTCGGGCACCACGAACAACATCCTGAAGAACACGAACTGGAAGGTGTCCTGCCAGGCGAACCCGAGGCTTGACGCGACGTCGACGACCGTCTTCTACGTCTTCAGGACGGACGGGTCGGCAAAGCCCTTCATCCTCCAGGAAGAGGTCGCGCCGAAGATCGTCACGCTCGCCGAGGGCAGCGAATACGCCAAACTCAACGGCAAGTACCTCTTCTCCGTCGAGGCGGTGAGGAACGTCGGTTTCGCTTACTGGCAGTACGCGGCGCACTGCACCAGCAGCTAAGGATCGATTGCCGGGAAGGGGGCGCCAGGCCCCCTCTCCGGTCTGCCTGGCTCTGGCGGGAGGTAAGCCGGCGTGAGCGTATTCGAGACGATGGCGCAGGGTTCGTGGGAGATATTTGCGGCGGACTTCGGAATCTCCGTCACGTACACCCCCTCGGGGGGATCCCCGGCGACGATCACCGTCATCTGGAACAAAGGGGACATCCTGCCCGGGCACGTCTTTGACGGCGAGCAACTGCTCACGACCGGCACGCTCCTGGCCAACGCAGAGGACATCGCAGCCCCGAGTCTCTCCGACACGTTCACCATCGGCGGCGTCGTCTACGCCGTCACCGGCATCGGCCGGACTACCCCGTTCGTCGAACTCCAACTCGAGCGGCGTACCCAGGTATCTCTCGGGGGGGACGCTCAGAGGTTACAAAGATGAAGGAACTCCTGGAACTTCTTTTCGAGGTCGCAAAGGTTTTCGGCATACCCGCCGTGGCCATCGGCTTTTTCATATGGCAGGGACACCGCAGGGAACTGCGCCTCGCCGCACGCCTCGACGTCGTCGACGACTACATCCGCAACACGCTCCAGACGCTCGTCGTCGACGGGCACAAGGCCGTCCAGGCCAACAGCCAGATGATGGCCGACTTCACGGCGGCGCTCAAGACGCGGCCCTGCGTCGCCACGGATATCGAAATGCTCGAATCAAGGAGGCCACCTGGTGGCCGATAGTCTTCAAATCACGACGGCCTCCCTGGCCGCCGGCGAAGTGGGAGTGGCCTACTCCGAGACGCTGGGCGTTTCGGGCGGGACTCCCGCGTACACGTGGGCGAGGCTTCTCGGGCCGCTGCCCCAGGGACTATCCCTCGCCGCTGCCACCGGCGAGATCTCCGGCACCCCCGAACGCGTCGAAACGACTACCTTCGCGGTCCGGGCGACGGACAGTCTCTCCGCCACTGGGGACAAGGTTCTCTCGATTGCCGTCACGGACCCCGCCGGCGTGACACCCTCGGGGATGCTCACGGGGCCCGTCCACTACGCGCGCCTCACCTTCTGCGCGTCGGCGGCATTTCAACGGATGATGGGCGCGGCCGACGCGGCCGAGGCCCTCGACTACCTGCCGATCATCGCGGCAGTCGGCGACGATATCCCGATGGGCGCCATCGGCTGGGCCGGGACGTTTTCTCGGGACTCAGTAGCAGGCGGCAGTCACAACTACTTCGCGAGTAAGGGCGAGATCGAGGCGATTATCCGGGTCGCCCCCTACGATGCGGAGGCCTGTGAGGGGGACATCTTCGCCCACTTCTCAAATGATTTGGGCGAGATGCTTGCGGACATGGAGCTCCTGTCCGGCACCGCCGGGTACCTCGACACGCGGGGCGCGACGGTCCGCGGCCCGATGAGGCCCTTGGAGGCCGAGCGCGCGACGGTCGGCGATTTTCTCGAGGCGGTCGTCACGCTTTCTTACCCCGGGAGTTCGTAATGCCCGTTGGACTGCACATCATCGCGAGATACGAAGGCCCCATCGAGGGGAAGATGCGCGACTTCTACCCGGTGCTGACGAAGGCGCTCAGGGCGGAGGCCGAGTTCTGGCGCGACAAGATTTTGCCCGGCCACTTCAAAGCGGGGGCGGCGCGGAAATACGGGTACAAGCCGCGGGCGGGCACATACACCGATTCGAAGCGCGCCGCACTCGCAAAGGGGCGCGTCTACGACTCGAAGTTGAGGATTAACGTGCCCCTGGGGGATCCGCAACTTCCGGCTCTCGTCTGGACGGGGCGCACGCGGGGTTTGATGACGAGCCAATCCCGCCTTCTCGTCTTCGGCAAAAAGGTCTCGCTCAGGATGAAGGCGCCGAGCTACATCTTCCAGGCGGAGCAAATGACCCAGGAATGGGCGGAGCGCGCGAACGCCGCGGCGCGAAAGAATGCGTTCTTTGAATCGAAATCGAAGGCGGTTGCCCGGCCCCCGATGGTGAACGAGATCGTCCGGATGACGCCCGACGAGCAGGCCGACCAGATGGCGAGAATACAGGACTCCGTGCAGGCGCTTCTCGTGAGACGCACGCCGGTCGAGGTAAGGAAAATAGCCTGATCCCGAAAGGAGACTGACATGTCCTTCTCACTCGCGGCCCTCAAAAGCGACACAACGGTACTCGGGGGCATCAAAAGTTCAAGCGTCTCTCCCGGCCTCCAGATGATGCTCGAGGGCGGCTCGGGGCAGGTCTACAAATCGTACGGCGCCGTGGACAGGCTCGCCCCGGTCGCGGAATTCAGCAGCATCAACATCAACGCGCTGCTGGCCTTCTGCGGAGTCGCGGGCCTCGCCATCAACGCCACGCCGCTCGAACTGTATTTCGTCGAGGACGAGGAGTTCGTAAGCCGTAAGACGACCGGCGTGAAGATGACACTCTCGAAGGGCGTCCTTTTCCCCCGAAGCGTCTCAGGCCCGGCCATCGGGCCCGCCACCATCACCTACGGGATCGCCCTGGGCGGGTTTGCCGGCGCGGCGCCGTTCTCAATAGGCATCGACCAGGAGGTGCCCACGGGGGCGAACGTACCGGTGATCGAGATGTTCAAGGGCGGCCCGCTTACGATTAACGAGGTCGACGCGGGGCCGGTCGAGGACGGGGCAATCGATTTCAACTTCACGATAAGAGAGATCTTCGGCTCCGGCGCGGTCTACTCCCAGCGGATCCACATTGAGGACATCAGCCCCAGGATGCGGTTCACCGTCCTCGACGCCGAGACGCTCAACACCGTCGGCCTAACGGGCTCGAACCTGCTGGTGACCTGGACGTTGCTCGCGTGCACGCGCGACGGCGGGAGGACAGGCTCGGGGGATATCGTCTTTTCCACGCACCAGAACAACGTACGCGTGGAGGGGATATCGGGCGCGCACGGAGGCGGAGTGTCGAGCACCCTCATCGTGGATGCGAGCTGGGACGGGACGAACACGCCGATCACCGTCGGCTGAGAATCGACAGGAGGACTGGATGGGAAGCATTCTGTACTTCATCGCGGGCGAGGCGGGGGCGGCGGAGGCAGTCCTTCGCGCGCGCAACCTCTCGGGAGTCCTCGCGGGTCTCAAACCCACCACCCGCGGCATCTACAACGGCCCGGAGGGAAAGTCCGGCGTGCTCCTGGCCGGCAACCCGTCCGGGGACATCGGATACTTTCCCGACCGGCAGACCTGGCGCAAGGGTACGCGCGGGGATTTCTGGCTGGGCTTTGACCCGGAGGATCCGCCGACGCCCGAGGACCTGGCGAGACCGCGGCTCGTGTCCGGGCACACGGTCGAAATGCGCGGCGGCGGCAAGTGGACTATTCCCGTGGCGCGCTCTTTCCCCGTGGGCACGGGGCTGCCCCAGATAATCGTCCTGGACGAAACCGGGACTGTCACTACCGAGACGGTGCCGGAGTTTGTCGACCTGTCGCGGCGCGCAGAGAAGATCTGGACGGCCATGATCGAGGCAGCGGCGGCGGCGGAAGAGAAGCGCGCCGCCGGCGACGAGACGGCCGTCGCCGTCTGGTCGATCTCGTTTGCGGAGCGTTTTGAGATCGCGGTCGCGGCGCTCGCCGTCAACTATCGCCTCGAGGCCGACGAAATCAGCCTGCTCAAGATCATGGAAGGCATACACCAGGACCAGATTCTCTACGCCCTTGTCGACGGCCCTGCGCTCGACCTCTTCGCAAAAAAAAACTCCATCCCCGAATCCTCACCTACCACCGATGGCGAAGCGGCGAGCTGCCCGACTACCGCCCCACCTTCGGCGACCTCGAAATCCTGCGGAGAGAGTTAAATGCCTGACGTAACCTACACGATCTCGGCCGAAGCGGCGAAGGCGCTTTCGGAAGTCGCGAAAGTGGGCCTCGAGTACAAGCGCGTCGAGGCGGCGGCCAAATCCACCTCCGATAAGAGCAGGACCGGGGCAGACGCCGTTTCGAAGTCCCTGAAGGGCGCGGTATCGAGCCTGGTAAGCATGGCGGCCGGATACATGTCCGTGCGGACGGCTATCAATCTCGCAAACAAGGCCTATGAGGACCACATAAAGCTTCAGCGGCAATCGCTCGAGGCGGCTGCCACCTGGTCGCAGGCGCGGGCAACCGCCCTCGAGATGAGACCCGGAGAATCGGCGGCGGTTACGGCGATGGTGGCGGCGGCCGCGAAGGCCGGCGGGGTGCCGGAGACGGATATCTGGCGAGCGGCGCCGGCGGCGCTCTCGGCGGCTAAGGGGCTTACGCTCGACCAGGTGCAGAGCGCACTCGCAACCTCCGCACGATACGCAAGAGTCCAGGGTACGGGCGCCGGCGGGATCACAGCCCGCGCCCAATACGCGCAGGACATCATGCGGATAAGCGGTGCGAAGGACGCGGCGGCGGCCCTCGGCAGCCTTCAGACGGTGATCGCCGGGGCCCGCGGCATCTCGGCAGAGGCGGTGGCCCAATCGTTCGTCCCGGCCGCTACAGGCTACCAGCGCTATGGCGACACCTATCGGGAGACGATGGGGTTCATGGGCGGCATGTCGTATTTGATGGGTGACGTGTCGGGCGAGGCCACCGCTACGGGTTTTGCGGGAATGCGCGAACGGCTTTCGACGCTCCAGGTGCCCAAATACGGGGGTCTCAAAAGCGGCACGACGCTCGGGCGCCTTCAGGAGCTCGGGCCGCTCTTCACAGCGTTACCTGACGAGAAAAAGCGGAAACTGCTCACGCAGATTTCCCGGGGCGCAGTCTTTCAGGGCAAGGTTCGCGGTCTCCTGGAGGGAGATGAGGCCTCCTGGTCGGCAATCAGGGAATCGACCGCAGGGATTCGCGAGCCCGGGCCGGAGGCGGCGGCGCTGGTGGACGCATACTTCCAGGAGGTGGGGGAGGTGAGGGAATCGGCCGTGGACGAAATCCGAACCGGCGGCGCGGCTACTCGGGAGCGGCTTGCCCGTAAGAGAGTCACGGGCGCCAGGGGCGTCCTCGCGTATGACGAGATGGTTTCCGGGCTGGAGGCGGCTGGGGTACCGTATTTGGGGCGATTAGGGGCACGCTCATTATATTACACTGCCCGAATGATGGGCGAGGAGCCATTTGAGGCCGCGGCGCAAGCGGCCGAGTCCAGGAGCTTCCAACCTCCAGGCCGGCGACTGCGACCAGGAATTGTGAGCGCCGCGGGAGGAGATGCAGCGGTGAGAGAACTCGCCGCGTCGCTCAGGGCGGCGGCGACGGCGGCCGAGAGGCTCGCCGAGGGAGACCCGGTCGGGGTGTCTGCCCCGAGCAATCACACGGAGTAAGAGATGTCGAGTATCGGCGTTTAGAAGAGAGTCTTTTTTGAAAGGATACGGCAATGGCGATCACGGCACTAAGTTACAACTCGACCTTGAAGATCACGCAGGCCGTCGAGGTCGACCCGACGCTTTACCAGGATTCAAGCGTCCAGCACGGCCACGCGACGACCGTGGCGGTAACGACCGGCGTCACGAAGGCCGCCTCGTTCAGCCTGGCGATGACGGTCGGCGCGGCGACCATAGACCTCGAGAACCTCACCGGGGTCAACGGCGTAGCCGTCGTCGGCACCGGCCTGCGCGTGCAGGAGGCGAAGTTCTCGAACCCCGCCACAAACGGCAACCCGATCACGATCTCGCACGGCGCGGCGAACCCCTATGACGGGTTCGGCGCGGCTTTCAGCGTAGAACTCGCGCCGGGGGCGGAAGTGCTGCTCCGCACGCTGGACGCCGGCAGCGACATCAGCGCGACGAACTCGGACCTCGATCTCGCGGGCACGACGACCCAGGCCCTGAACTGCGTCATCACCCTCGGGTAGAAAGGCGCGTATGACGGGCGTGTCCAATCTCGTGGCCCTCGCCGAGGCAGACCCGGTCGGGGTGTCTGCCCCCAGCATTCACACGGAGTAAGAGATGTCGAGTTCAAGTATCGGCGGCTACACGATGATCACCGTGCGGGGAACACCGCAGCCGGCGGGGATGGTGCTGGCCGATATTACGCGCGCCAACGTCGACGGACATGCGTACCAGGAACAGGGCTATCACGCGGCGCCGGAGTTTCTCACCTCAATAGTGGACCTGACGACGGCCGCCGGCGTCAAAACGGAGATAGAGGGGTACAAGGCCCTCCAGGCAACGCTCGTCACTATCGTCGACGACCTGGGCAACTCCTGGACGAACGTGGCGATCCTCTCCGTGCGGACCAGCGGCGGGAAATACGTGGCGTGTCCCGTCGGCGGGGTAAACGGCGGCAACTACCTCCTCTCCGCACAGTGGCAGGTGCAGCACACGGAGGTCCCGGCGTAGTGATCTACAGAGTCACAACCGAAAGGCTGGTTATCCGCAGATTACGCAGATTACGCAGATTGGGGAAAGGCAAAATCAAAGGCGGAACTCTTGGTTCAGGGGTAAGGGTTCAATCTGCGCAATCGGCGAAATCTGCGGACAGAAAAGGTGTCGGTTTTGGGGTAGAGGTTCAATCTGTGGATAGAAGCCGGCGTAGGCGGGTCTGCGGACAGAAGCGGGTTGAGGTGTTGATGTGACGGTCACGATGAACCCACCGGTAAACGTCGGCGGCAACTCGTGGAGGCTGTCCTGGTCGTCGGACCAGGACGATCCCACGTTCTACGTCTACGACCTCTCCGAGGGGGGGCTCCTCGACACGACGAAAGCCACGTCGATAACGCTCTCGCTCGAGCCGGGCGAGTCGCGCGTCATCGACGTGAGGGAAGAGGCGCTCCCTGCCCCGCCGCGCGGCTACCCGTCGCGGTTGCTTCTGTACTGGTATGGCCCGGCCGGCACATCGTACTACAAAGTGCAGGAGTACGTCGACGCCGCATGGGTGACCCGGGCGAAAATCTACGACCGGGGCCAGGGGCATTTCACCTGGCGCACGCGGCCGCTCGAGGACGTGACGACGCACCAGTTCCGCATTGTGCCGGTCGGGACAAACGGCAACGAGGGGACGCCGGTGACCTGGTCGGCTTTCATGGTAACGCATCCGGCGCCGCCGGAGGTGGACTACGAATACAGCGAGGTCAGCGGCACGGTGACCGTGAGCGCGGCTTAAAAGGAGAACGAAATGCCAGACGTCTACGCCGGCGCGGATGCGCTGCGATTTTACCTGACGGGGGCGAGTTCCGACGGCGGCGCCCAGACCGACCCCAACGCCTCCCTCGGCAACTACCGCTCGTCGACGCGGGCCACGTCCCTCGGGATATCGGTCGCCGGCGGACCGGCAAATATCACGGTCGACTACGCGTCCGGGGCCAACGGCACCGGCGCGGGGTCGGTGTCGGCCGAGTCGGCGGATACGCTCGCGTGGACGCCGCCGGGAGGCTCCAAAGGGGACGCGGTGACCATCGCCAACGGCGAGACGAAGATCCTCGTCGCAGGCAGCTCGCACCCCGAGGACTTCGTCGAGGTCTCGAGGACCTCGGCAACGGCCCTCTCGGGCACGGCGACCGTGACCCTCTCCGACCAGTTCAATAACGTGTTCGGACTCGACAACGTTTCGACCGCCGAGCAGGCCGCCGGCGACACGGAGTACCGGTGCTTCGCGATGAAGAACGTTTCGTCCTCGAGCACGAACACGATCAAGGCCTGGCTGGGACTCCAGGGCACGGTGGCCGCCGTCAACGCAGCGGGGTACGCGGCCTCGGGGGCCGTGACGGTCACGATAAAATCCGGGGATTACGACGACTGGCCCGACTCGGGCTTCGTCGAAAACGAGAACACCGGCGAGGTGATGTACTACACGTCCCGGACGTCCTCGGCACTTACGGTGCCGGCGGCGGGCCGCGACGTGTGGACCGACGTCGCGGGCGGGGCCGCGGGGACACTGGACGACGTCCTCAACCCGATCGCGGGCATCAGGATCGCCAAGGAGGCCCCCGCCTCGCAGGCAACCGGGGCGTTTACCGACAAGACCGTCGCCGGCGAGGGCTCCCAGCCGGCGGGGCTCACCTGGAAGCATCCGACGGCGGTGGACGATGCCGATGTCATCTCGATCGGGGACCTGGCCACCACCTACATCTACGGCCTCTGGGTCGAACGGGCGGTCATCGCGGCGGCGACCGCGGAGGCCTCGGTCCTCAACGACATCAGGTGTTCATTCGAGGCGCTGTGATCCGCGGCAACGCGGGACCGGCGGGAGGATAGATGGCGACTGTTTCAGTAACGGGCTCCGGACCCTACACGATTACGGCCGACGAGTACAAGTGCGTCATCGACGCGTACCGGATCACGGAACTGTATCTCCTCAAGAGCTCGACGCCCGCGACGAATATTGCTGGCGGCATCTACCCCTGTCTCTGCTGGGGTAGCGGCGAGGATAGGCATTATAGCCTGAGCTATGCGGGTGTGCTGACGCTCGAGGAGGACACGCCGGCGCGCGTCGTCGTGAAGTGCACCGGCGACATGCAGCCCACGCCGGGCGGGACCACGCGTGGCACCGGTACCTGGCACGCGTTTTTTTATCCCGACCGGATAAACCTGTACGTCGCCTACAACATGTCCTCAAACCCCGCCGGGGGCACCTGGTCGGGCAGACTGTATCGCGCTCAATGGCCCTCGTCGGTCTGCTGGGACGTATATCGCTACGCCAAACTAACCAGCGGCGCGTACTCCGGGGATATCGACCCGGCGGCTACCGACACCGACAGGGACACAGGCGGCGGCCCGTGGTCCATCTTCACGGGTTACGAATTGGGGGCGACGGACTATTCGGTACATGCGACGGTGAAAGCGGCGTCGGGCTTCGGCACCCTCACACTCGTCGACCACGATACGGGTACGTGGTTGGTCACAAGCGTCAACCAGGCGATAGCGCTGTCCACCACGTACAAGGCGGTCACGCAAATCGACTTTTTGCCCCTTGATGGCGGCGCATTCGACGAGGACGAGGGCAGCCGACGCTGCGAGATGCTCGCCGCGGCGGATAACCTCTCCGGTGCCGAGGGGCGCGGCGAGGTCATCACCGGGACACGCCTGACGGATCGCCCTATGGATATCGATGCGGACTCATTTGCCGAGGGGATGGCTGCCTGGACTGTCCAAGCGGCCTCGGACGAGATCAAGGTCAAGTGGGCAAAGGAAGCGGCGGACGGCCCGCCGGACCTCATCAATCCGGCCGTCTACGTCTCGTCGCTGCCCGCAGGCGGGATTCTCCAGACAGCCAGGCGCTCGACCAACGGTACCGACTGGACGGGACTTGTGTCGGGCACCGATTACAACGTGCAGACCTCCGGCACGACGCGCATCTTTCAATATCTTGCGACGGCCGACCTCCACGCGGCGCCGTTCTACCTCAACCTCATCTGGGTGGAAGGGGCGACCGGCCAGGGCACGCAGATCCTGCGCGGCCTGTACCAGTACTGGTTCGGGATCGCACAAACCCTCAGCGGGCGTTTCGGCCACACAACGGGCAAGGGCACGCAGATCCTTCGCGGGATTCACGCCTTCACAACGCCCCAGGGCACTCAGGAATTGCGCGGTATCTATTCGATCCCCACCGTCTCGCAGGGCGTACAGGTCCTTTGCGGGCGATACATGGTCGGCGTCGACACCGTGGTCCAGGTGCTGCGCGGGGTGTTCGGCTATCTCGTGACCGTCGGCGCGACGCTCGTGGGACTCCATCGCCTCGCGGCCGACACCGACGAATACGCGCTCTACCGGGGCGTCGACACCGCGCCGGACTTTGACGCGGCGCCCTATGAGACGTTTACGACTCTGCCCCACGAAACGGCGGCGCTCGCCGTCAGCCACACGTACCATTTCGTGCTGCGCCTGCGGAACGACTACAGCCTCGGCAGCCACAACGTCGCTGAGTGGACGGTCACCATCGACGGCGCCGGCGACGTGGTGTCGACACCGCCATCGGCCCCCACGACGGCCGCGATAGAAGCGGCCGGCGGCGGCAAGGCCAAGGTCACGGTATCGTACCTGTACGGCGCCGACGGCAGTGACCAGGCCGACAAGTGGCTCTTCTACCACACGGCCGACGGCGTTGACCCGGACCCCGATATTGACGAGGCGGCGGTCTTCACGATGACCAAAGTGGACGGCGTCGCAAAGAAAATATGGCTCTCTCCGGCCTACGATGATGAGACGACGATCAAAGTCCTCGCCCGCACGAGGCGCAGCGGCACGCCCAACGTCGACAGCGAGAACGTGAACATCCTCCAGACGACGGCGGACACGGACGGCCCGGCGGAGCCCGCGCCGGCGGGCGTATTCTTCGGAACGGAAGGACAGCAACTCTAATGCAGCAGGTGACGGGACAATCGGGCGCGGGCACCATCCTCGAGATGGCCAACTGGTACGTGAGGGTAAAGCACCTCTGGGCCGACGAGTGGGTGGACGCGCCGTACCTCGCTCCGCTCTCGTTTCTCGAGGCCGTCAGCCCCACGATTACCTCCGCGAGGCTGCTCTTCGACTACGGCAACGTCAAGCGAGAGGACTCGGCCGACTTTGCCGTGGAGGACCCGCAGCGCCTGCTCGACTGGTACGTCCAGATCATCGGCATCTGGCCCGTCGCCGGCGTCTCGGCCGCCCTCTGGCACGGAGTGATCGCCGACGAACAGGACTCCCCCGGCGGCGACGCGACGACTCCCAAGGGCCGCCAGGAACTCGCGGCCTTCGGCCTGGAGTATCTCCTGGACCGCGCGACGATCTGCGGCGCGACGTGCGAGACGACCGGCGCCTCGGTCGAGATCAAGGTCAGCCCCACGTTTAACCGGCCGGCTCGGCACGGCGCCGGACTGCTCGGAAACAGGAGTGGCGCGAAGCAGGCGGAAAGCGGGGCGTATGAGTTTTCCAAAATCTCTCACGACGTCTGGACCCATCGGGATATCGCCGAGTATGTCCTGGCGCTCCACCACCCGACGGGCATCGAGTTCGAACTCTCGGGCCAGTATGACGTCCTCGACGCGCTGACGAGCGTCCAGGACCTCGAGGGGCTCACGGTGCGCCAGGCGCTTGACCTCCTCATCGGGCGGCGGCGCGGGATGGGCTGGACAGTTCGAACGACGGGCGCGGGCAAGGCACTGGTCCACGTCTTCACCGTGTTCGACGAGGACGTCTCCGAGGGGGAGGTGACGATTCCCGCCAACCCCGACCAGCAGACGCTCGACCTCACCGACGTCGCCAAACTCGTCGAGCCCGTGGTGAAACTCGCAACCTCCGGCCGCTACGACAAGGTGATCGTCCAGGGGGCGCCGCTCGTGACGTGCTTTACCGCCTCGGTTGGCAACGGGTCGCTCGAGGCGGCGTGGACCGTGGGGCTTGAGACGGAGTACCTGGCAGGCGCCTCGGGCGTGACGGGATACGCGGACCTCTCGGACGGTGAGAAGGCCGAGGCGAACGATACAGCGCGGGGGGCGGACCGACTGACCCCGGTCTACGGCCACCTCCGTGTGCCCTCAGACTGGGACTGGACGGCGGTTCACGGGGACGGTGTCGCCCCCTGCATAAAAAACGACGGTCGCATTGACCGGTTCAATAATCAAACGATCTGGCACGGCGAGCGGCCCTTCAGGCGCTCGCTCCCGATGCTCGAGGGCTTGGACTACTCCACCTGGCCCGCTACGCAGACCGGCGTTTCGGGCCTCACCGCCGAACTCAAGAAACCGTTCGTCGTAGCGTGGTACAACGGCGGGTACATCCCCGTCGACCGGTTGAACATGGCCACCGACGGCGACGTGCCCAACGCCCGCGTGAGAATGCTCGACGCGGACATGGCGATCGAGGTCGCGTTTCCCACAAACCACATCGCGGCATCGGCCGACTGGTCGGGGGCGGAGGCCACCAACTGGGACCCGGCCCTCGACTGGCGGGAGTACTACGCGACGGTCGCGGTCGAGACCGACGAGAGGATCTGTGTCGAGGTCGACATCGGCACGGGCAGGTCCTCGGAAATGGTAAAGACGCTGGTGATAGATGTCCCGGACGCGGAGGCCTGGTGGATCGCGCCCGGCACGGTGATCGATGTGAACGCCGACGGAACGGTGAAACGCGCGTCTTCCGGCGGCTACCAGACGCGAGACGACAGCCCGCGGCTCCGGGTGATCGCGGCCCTGGCCAAGGGATGGTACGCCAAGGAGCGCCGCGCGGTGCGCGTGACCATGAACACCATCGAGGACCTGCCGCGCCCGGGCGTGATACTGCGGGCGGTCGACCAGGGCTGGCACCTCGAGCAGGTCAACTCCGTCGTGACACGCCGGGTATTCGACTGCGTGGCCAACACGACGACCGTGGAAACGGGATTTCTCGAACTCGACGCCACGGCCCTTGCGGGCCGGGCCACCGGCGCGGCGGACTCGCGCCTCGCGGCCAGAGAAATGGGAAGACTCGGACGGGAGGTTCGCGCGCTCAAAGAGCACACCGCGAACCTGCCCGTCCGTGGGTTTCCCGAATAGGCGGAGGAGGGGGGAGCGCATCTACACCTATGGGGCACACCCGTATCAGTTCGCTTGGGCGGAGGATCTAAACGGCGCTTGGACACTGGGATGGGCGGACCCGTCCGGCGTCTCCCCCCGCCTCGGGCTTATGCTGGAGGCCTCGCGCCTCCACATCTCGGCGGGCGGTACGGTGCCCTTTGACCCGCGCGGCAACTCGGTCACCCTTTACGGCGATGAGACGTTTCTCATGACGTACGCTAATCGCGCGACGGACTACTATCCCAACATCATACTGAACACGGGCACGTATTACCTGGCGGGCTTGCCGCAGGGCTTCCCCGCCTTCTCCGACGCCGCGAGCGCGTGCGTAAGCTTTCTCCCCTCGGCGCACCGGTGGGTGTCGTGGTGTCCGCTCGGGCTGACTCTTTTCACCTGGCCAGTCGGCCAGCCGCCGTGGCCGGAGGGCGGGCTCTTCATGACGCTGGCCATCCGCTGGGGCGAGTTTAGCTGGCAGGGGGTGTGGCTTTCGGTGCTGTGTTCAATGCCCGACTACAGCGCCGTCTCCTACCCGGGGCATCACCACACGATGTTCGGAGAGCATCCGGTGACGGCCGACGAGTGCGTGGCATCGGTCTGCGTCCCGGGCGACGAGGACACGTTCAGGCTGTTCCTCTTTGCGTTTGGCGCAGGGCACTCTCTTACGTATGTAGATGGCGAGCCCGTGGTCATCGAGTACCCCAGCCAGTTCGTTGTGGAAATCACGGTCAGCTGGGGCGGTGTCGGACCCGTGTTTCTCGCTGCTCACTCCCACCTCGGCATAACACCGATCGGCGAGGCGTTTGCGGATTTTAACGGTTACAAACACCTGGAGAACCCGGCCGTCTATCCTCTCGTCGCCCCTCCCGCATTTGTGCCGCGTGCGATGGCCTGCGGCAGTTCCTACATCCTCTCCTGGGGGTTCGTCGATTCCTACGCCGTGCCGCACTACTACGCGATGCTTGCCGGCACGGATGAAGCGGACCCCGGTCCGCTCTCGGAGATCACCGGCCCCATCACCGTCGTCGCCGGCGGGAACGGATACTACTCGGACGGCGTCAACACGTACCGCTGGAGTCCGACGTCGGGATCCTCAACACTCATCATCGCAGACTGGGCGTGGCCGTTTCCCGCGCCCGATGGCAAGATGTTCGTGGGGCGCGTCGAGGACGGCTACCACCACCCCTACCGCCTGGCCGACCCTGAGACGGGAGCATTCCTATGAAACCGGAAATCAATATCCGCGTGGTGGCCGAGGGCACGCTTGCGCGGCCGGTCTTCGAGGGACCGACGCTCATCACGTCCGACCATCACCTCAACGTCCACGACGGCCGCGACAACTTTCAGGCGGAACTCTTCGTCTCCTTTCTGATGGGCTATCACCCGCGAGGATGGAGCCTGCTGTTTCTGGCCGACCTTTTCGATATCTGGGAGGCGGGCTCGCTGCCCCCGATACTCCGCGACAATGCGGCGGTGCTCGCGCTCATTTCCTTCTATCGCCGCAAGCGACTCGTCGCGGGCAACCACGACGAGGCGCTCTGCCAGGCGGACCTCCCGGACCGCCTGGGTATCGAACTCTCGGACGTGATCGACGAGACCGGCGCGTTCGCCTGGCACGGCCACCAACTTGACCCCGCCTGCAGCGGCGCCGGCGCCAGGTTCGGCAAACTGGCCACCGTCTTCTGGGCGGCCCTCGAGGTGCTGAGGCTCGGCCCGATGCTCGAGGGGGTAAAGGATAGCATCCTCCGCGGACGTCGGCGAAAGAGCGTGACCGCCTCGAAACGCGGCGACGACAACGACAGGTACATTCAGGACGCGCTCGAGCGGGTCGACCTGGCGATGGACTCGGGGGCCGAGGCGCCGGTCCTCATCTTTTCGGGGCACACGCACGAGCCGCAGCTACTGAGGATCCCGGGACTGCCCGGGCACTACTATGCGAACCCCGGAACGTGGACGCGGCCCGGCCGCGGCGGCGCGATCGAGATCGTCGGCACGAGGATTCGCCTCATCGAGGTGACGAGTGGAGTCTAAGGTAAGCAGAGGCGGGCTCACGCAAAGCCGCAAAGGACGCAAAGGAAGGCAAAGAGAAAAATAATCCTCGGGTTGCGGGGTAGGTGTTCTTTGCGATCTTGGCGGCTTGGCGTGAGCAAGGGGTAAATCTATTTCTGTGGCGCTTTTTGAGGAACCGTTGGAAGGAGGAAAGCGATGAGGTACGCAAAAGTGCTGACCGTGATGCTCGCGATGGTCGCGGTGATGGGGTGCTCGTCTTGGGGCGTGAGGATGTCGCCGGAGGGCACGGCTCGACTCGCGGGAGTGGTCGCGGCGGAGGTGGCCGTTCATGCGGCGGACCTCAACGCCGCGGACCTGGAACTCGCCCGGCCGGTACTCGTGGCGACGAAGGAGGCGCTCGAGTCGGCGCCGGCCGACAGGCCGCTGGTCATCGCGCAGGTGCTCGACAGGGAACTCGCGGCGCGACTCGATTTTTTGGAGCCCGCCGACCGCGACGTCCTGCGCCTCGTGGTGTCGGCATTCATGGCGGGCATCGAGGTGAACGAACCGAACGTTGACGAGGAACAGGCCGCGTCGGTGGCGGCGGCATTCATTGAGGGACTACTCTGGACGGTCGACATGATAATTCGTCCACCGGGCGATTCCCAACCGGGCCCAGGCGGATAGCACCTCCCTATCCGCCGACCTGCGCGCCCCGCCGCGTCCCCAACAACGCGGCGGGGCCTTCTTTTTCCCCCATACCCTCCCTTGCCTGCCGTAACCCCTTTACACACAACGGATAAAGAAATGCAAAAAATAGCGGTTTCCCTGGTGTATTCCCTATAGACAAGAACGCCCGTTTGACGTATTATATACAGGTATGAAACAGGTACGAAACAAGAACAGGACGGGAGGCAGGAAAATGGGCAGACTGATCGACGAAGAACGGCCGACCACGCTGAGGGAAATCGCGGGGCACGAAGGGGCGAAGCGGGAGGTGCGACGGATGACGAGTCGCCCGGGTTGGGACCGCGGGGCGTTCATCATCACGGGACCGACGGGAGTGGGAAAGACCACGATGGCCCGCGCGATAGTGCGCGACGTGTGCGGTGTGAGTCAGTTCGACGTGCACGAAAAGAACGGGGCGTCATGCTCGGTCGAGGCCGTCCGGGAGATCGCTGAGGACATTCACTACAGCACGATATTCGGCAACGGATGGAAAGCGTACATCGTAAATGAGTGTCAGAGTTTGTGGCCGTGGCAGGTGCAGGTGTTCCTCTCGATACTCGACGACCTGCCGGCGAGACGCCTTTTCATCTTCACCACCACGCGCGAGGACAAGGACAAGGCCGGCTGGCTCTTCACCGGGGAGGCCTGCGGGGAATTCGAGGAGGCCTTTGCGGGCCGGTGCACCACGCTCGAGTTGAAAGCGGACAAAGGCACGATGCGGAAGATGGCCGAACGGGCCAGGACAATTGCCAGGAAGCACGGCCTCGATGGTCAGCCGGTCGCCCGGTACCTCGAGATCCTCGAGGAAAAGAACGGCAGCATGCGGGCGCTGCTGCAGACGGTGGAATCTGGTCGTATGAAGTCAGTCAAGCGGGTAAAATGACAAGCGGGGGGCGTCCCCCTGCTGACACGCTAACAGGCGGTGAGGCCGCCAGGAGGTCACAGTGACTCAGGCAGAACACGAGAAATTTGAGTCGGGTATTCATTGGGACGAGTTTCGCATCGAACGCGGAGACGAAGGCGGGTTCATTCTCTACTCGCGCGACGAATGGCAGGCCTGTGCGTCGGCCGACCTCACGGCGGACGCAGAGGGATGCCTTCGGGTTTTGGGCGAACCTACTGGCGGCGTAGTGCCGGCCGAGATACTCGAACAAATCGCGTGAACAACAGGCGGCGAGACCGCCAGGAGGAATGAGATGGGCTGGATGATTGACGGCAAGATTGCTCTTGATGCCATTTGTGAGCGCGAACAGTGGCACCGGAGGAGCGTCATAGATGCGCTCGTTGGCGAAGGGCTTACGTTGGCCGAGGCCGAGGCATACACCAGTTTTGCGTTTGCAGATCATGCGACGGTGAGTGATGATCGGCCGGAAGACCTCGTTTCCGAGGAACAGTGGGAGAGACTTACGCTGTCAAAGAATTAGGCGGGATAGGTCCGGGAGATATCAATGCAGATCGAAATGTGGAAAACGGGGAAGGTCAAACCCTACAAGAACAACCCGCGTACGCCGGGCCGGGCGGTCGATGCGGTTGCCGAGTCGATCACTCGGTTCGGGTTCCGACAGCCGATCGTGGTCGACCCCAAAGGTGTTATCATCGTCGGTCACACCCGCTGGCTTGCGGCCAGGGAACTGCACCTCCCGGAGGTCCCCGTCCATGTGGCGAGGGACCTCCCGGCAAAAGAGGCGCGGGCCTACCGCGTAGCAGACAACAAGACGGGGGAGGTGGCCGACTGGAACACGGAGAAACTGGTGAGGGAGTTGACGGGCCTGCGGGAGGACGGCGTCGACCTGGAGGCTCTCGGGTTCACGGTCGACGAACTGCAGCAGGTCCTGAAACCCACCGCCTCGATGGGCCGCACGGACCGCGACGAAATCCCCCAGCGGGAGAAAAAGACCCGGAGCAAACCGGGGGACCTCTGGAGGCTCGGCGACCATCGACTCCTCGTGGGGAGTTCGCTGGACCCCGACTCAGTCTCGAGGGCTACGGGCGGCCGAATGCCCCTGGCCATCACTGACCCGCCCTTTGAACTCAACGCCTACGACCAGGCGAAGGCGCTGCGCCTCGCCGGCGTGAAGACGGCGGTGGTCCTCGGCGGTGGGAAGGAAGTCTGGGCGCTTGCGGCAATGGAGGATTTCGGGATTCGCTTTGACTTCGTCATAGTCTACGACAGGAGCGTCGCCCTGTCGGGCAAGTCCTCACTCATCTACCGGCACAACCGGGTCCTCCTGATGGATTACGACCCGGCCGACAAGAAGTCCCCTCCGGGCTTTTCCTCGGGGGCCGTCCTGGGCAGGGGAGTACCATTTGACCGGGACAAGTGGGCCTCGATTACCGGCACGAAATGCTCCGTTCTCCAGGCGCCGGTGCAGAAGTCGCTCTACGGGTACGGGGAGATCTGCGACATCTTCCGATCGTTTGTTCGGGCGCTCCACAGCCCGACGGTGTACGACCCATTCGCCGGCTCGGGCACCGGGATGATCGCCTCGGAGATTGAAGGCAAGAAATGGATCGGCGTTGAACTCGAGCCCTGGGTGGCCGACATCGCGGTCAAGCGGTGGGAGGCCTTCACCGGGCGAAAGGCGGTGAGAAAATGAAGGCTATCTACGAACCCCGGGGGGCGGCTGGAGAGTACGCGCCCCTGGCTGTCAATCTCTACTCGGGCTGCAGCCACGGCTGCACCTACTGCTACGCCCCCGGGTGCCTGCGGATGTCAGCGGAAAGATTCGGAAAACCCCAACCGAGGGTTGGCATCATCGAGGCCCTGGACCGGGACTCCAAACGCCTCGCCGGCGGGGGCGGGGGGCCCGTCCTGCTGTGCTTTACCTGCGACCCGTACCAGGAACTCGAGCGGGAACATCGCCTCACCAGGCGCGCGCTCGAGATCCTACTCGGCGACGGATGGGTGGTCCGGATCCTGACGAAGAACCCCGAGATGGCGCTCGAGCTCGACGGGCACCTCATATGGGCCTACCCCGCCGGCGTCGAGTTCGGGACGACGATCCTTTTTACGGATGAAGCGAAACGGCAGGTGTGGGAACCGGGGGCCCCGACCATAGCCTCGCGGATACGCGCGCTGGCCCGGGCGCGGGACATGGAACTCCATACCTGGGTATCGCTCGAGCCGGTAATCGACCCCGAGGAGGCGCTCAAGGTGATCGACCGCTTCGACCACCTGGTCGACGTCTGGAAGGTCGGCCGGTGGAACCACGACCGGCGGGCGAACTCTATCGACTGGCCGGGGTTCACCCGGCGCGCGCTTGACCTCTTACTCCAGCAGGGCGCCTGCTACTACATCAAGGACGAACTGTGGCGCTCGGCCGGCTCGGCGGTCGACGGCTACGAAAAGACGAACATCGGTTATCCGCAGATTACGCAGATTTCGCAGATTAAGTCGGGAGGCGACCATGCCAGGACCTGAAACGTACTACATGCCGGGACCGGTCAACCCGAAGAAACTGAAGACCCTCGCCGCCCAGGCCGGCTACACGGGGAGCGAGTTTGCGGCCTCGCTGGGCGTGGCGCAGGCGAGCGTCTACCGGTGGACCTCGGGCAGGCAGACGATCAAGCCGGCGCGCCGGAAACTCATTCTCACAATATGCCGGCTGCTCTCGGAGCGTTTCGGACGGGAAGTACTGCCGGAGGAACTGGCGAAAGCCGGCCATACGAAGGGCAGGGCGTGACGTGGACAAACGCATCGCCACAGGCGCCGTGATAGTCGTCGTCAGCCTCCTGTTGGCATTTTGCATAGGTGCCTATGGCGGGTACCGCCAGACCCGGCCCCGCTGGCTAAAGTGCAACTTTCACGCGCACTCCACACTATCCCACGGCACGCTGCCGCCGGAGGCCGTCAAAGAGGCGTACAGGCTCCTCGGTTACGACGTGCTTGCATTGACCGACAATAACATAGTCTGCGCCGAGGAGCGCTGTGGCGACATGCTGATCATTCCAGGCGTCGAGTTGGGGATGGAGGGCCATCACCTCATCGTACTCGGCACGCCTCCCGACGAGGTTCGGATATTCGCGCACGCACACCTACCTTGGGGGCGATTAGACGAGAACGGAGTTTACGACCCGCAGCCCATCCCCAAGGAGTTCTTCCGGCGAATGATGCTGGAGTACGACGCCTATGAGTGCATGCCGGGCGCGGCGTATGATTTTGTGAAGCGGGACAAGCCCTTTTCGTGGAAGGACCGGTACGGCAAGTACACCGTGAAGCCCGGCGTGTCAAGCGATGATTCGCACCAGCCGCAGGATATCGGCCGGCGCGTCACGTGGGTCTATGCCCCCCCGCGAACGCCGGACATCCTCGCCGCCCTTCGCACGAGGCGGCGGGTCCGCGTGGAAATCACGGGCCCCGCCTCTGATTGATGCGTGACGTGTCTGGCCGTTTGCGTCTGCTTTGAGTCTCTCACAGCTGCCGTATCGCCCGCCGGAGGTCGACCAACTGAGTGTGTGCGTACCCGTCCGTGACGGCGATTGAAGAATGGCCGGCGAGGTCGCGGGCGACCGACGCCCCCACGCCCCGGGCGAGAAGCCTCGATACGAAAGTATGCCGCAGCGTGTGCAGTCTGCAGCCCGCCTCCGCCTTCATCTGACGATAGAGATTGTGCCTGTTCCAATGCCCGCCGGCCGCCGTCGTGAAGAGCCACCCCTCTCGGCCCGTCGGTGCGACGGAGAGGATCTTCCGGTGGACGGGCACCACCCGCTCTTTGCGGTTCTTGGTGGTGAACTCGTAGACCTTCCCCCCGTCGACCAACCGGAAGGGCCGCACGGCGAGAAGCGCCCGGCGCCGGTCGAGAAACTCGAGGCGGGCGTTACAGATCTCCGACGCGCGAAGACCCGCGTAGACGCCGGCGAGAAACGGCCCCTCGAGCGCCGCGCCGGCCAGTTTCTTTTCGAGCGTCACGATACACTTTTCCGAGAGGATTTCCAGGCGGCTTTTCGTCTGGCCCCCCTTGAGGCGCATCAGGGGATTGTTCGGCCAGAGGTCCTCCTGGTGCCAGTAGTTTCCCGCGGTGCGGAGCGACCTCGTGGCGTTTGCGGCCGAGGGCTGCACCGAGATCCACTTGACCACCTGGCCGAGGGTGAGGACGCGAAAGGTGCGTTTCGAAAAGTCCGCCGCGAAACGCTCGAGCTGGTGTCCGTACCAGGACAGCGTCGAGGCCGCGACGGTGGCGCCCCGGGCCGAGAGAAAGTCCTCCACGAGCTCGGCCAACCCCCGGGAGTCGTCCCGGAGGTCCTCCGCGATCGCCACCAGGACGTCGGCCAGGGCCTCACGGCCGCCGCCCTCACGCTGCCCCTCATTTATCGCGTCGACCACCGCCTGGGCCTCGGCCCGGTCCGTCCCGATGCGCCGGCGTATCCGGGGCCGTCCGATCCCCTGGTAGATGTCGAGGTAATAAACACTGCCCTGCTTGACAAGACTGGCCACAAACCCTCCGCACGTTTACGCGATATACCCGTCAACCTCCACAGGCCCGCCACGGCGGCCCGGGCGCCTACCCTACCCGACACACGCCCCGGCGCCTCCGCGGCCCTCCTGGCGCTCCCTTTGACGCCCTGGCCGGCCTTTTAAGCCGTACATGGCCCGTACATAAGAATCTCTCCGCTTTTCCCCGCCCGCTTTCCCTAAGTCCTTGCCCCGCCTGTAAATGAAGATGGTGGGCAGGGCCGGGATCGAACCGGCGACACCAGGATTTTCAGTAGCGCGCGGACGATTTCGCAAAGTCGCGCCTCGACGTAAGTTGCGGCGGGGCCAGCTGTTTACGATTTCGCCGCCGTTCGTCAGTAGGCGATGATAGCCGCTTTACGCGCCCATTTCGTTTATAAGTCGTACATAGTCCACAGGCGCTCCTGATTCACGCAAGGCCCGGGTTCAGCCGAAGAAGAACACGTTCAACCTTCCGATAGAGGACATCCCTCTTCAGGGGCGGTTTGTAAGCCGGGAAGGCCTTGCGATTGTCATCTTCCATAGATCGTTGCCCCGCCTCTTCTCTCCGGGCGTTTTCGACCTGGAGTATTGCGGCGATGGCCGGCCAATCACCAAGCAACTCGGAAACTACCATGGCCGCGCCGCCCTGATCGAGGTAATAATCCTCCATGTGGTCCTGTGCAATCGACCTGACGTAGAAGGGAACCGTCTTCAGGGCGGAAATCAACCGTTTGGCCTGAGTCCTCGTCGGAACGCTCTCACGACGCCATCCCAGAATGCGGAGGTACTTCAGTTGCTTCTCCGTCGCCGGCGGTGGCGTTCGAGCCGTGGGATAATCGTCAGGGAGGAAAGGCTGCATCAAGCACGTATCGCAAAGAAGAACGTTGTCGAACACTATCGCCCTACCCGGCGCGACGGACATGGAGCAAGCGTCACAGTAGAAGAACTGTTCGGCGAAAGCGGCCTCGTCGTCCTCGTCTGTTGCGGACTCCGTGAGTATCGCGACCTCCGTGACTATCGTGAACTCCGTGACGAAATAAGCGGCTTCGGTTTCATCGAGGAGAGCCATTAGCGAAGGGGTTTTCTCGAGCGTAACCGAACCTGGAGGAGTCTTCTTCATGGCCTCGGGTACCGCCTCGAAGAGAGCGGGCAACACGGCAGCGTATTTCTCGTCCAATGTAAGCCGCATCGTCCCGTCAGGCTGTCGTGTGGCTCCGGCCGCAAGGTCACTTAGAAACGTTGTAAGGCCGGGCGACTTAACCACGTCGATCGTTACGGTGCCGTTCTGCATACAACCCCCCTTCTAATCCCATCACACCGCCGCGACGAAAGGACGAAACGACTTCACGGTCGAGAACGGCACGCGGTTCTTGCGGTGCCGATACACAAGCAGCACGCCCCCATCCGCCTTTTCGTAGGAGGCGACGACCACGGCGGGATCCCCACGTAGTTCGAAAAGGCCGAGGCCGGAGCCCTGGACCCTTGCCTCCGGTCCGAAGATCGCGAAGCCCCGGAACCCCCCCGGCAACCCCTCGAGATCGTCGTCAATCCTCACGGCGATCGACCCCGTTGGTACCGGGCCATAGACTACGTACTCCCGCTCGCCTTCCTCCACGTCGTCCTCGAGGCCGAGAAACCCCCCCGTCTGACTGAATGACCCCTCGAGCGGCACGTACTCGACGTAGAGGTCTTTCTCGGCATCTTTTTCGGAAATCATCAGGATGAGGGGTTTCCGGCGTGGACCGGGCGGCATGATTGTCCCCTTCCCCTGGAGTCCGGGCTGCTCGAGTATCCCGAGTTTCGAGACGAACTGCCGGCCTGGCGGGTTCATCTTTCGATACCGTGCGGCCTGAAGTACCTCCTCGGCGCGGTCGGCAGGTACCCGCCATCGGGCCAGGATGTCCTCCAGCCGAGAGAGTGCCGGGGGCGGTGCATCGCCCCGAAGTATCTTGGACAGTTGCGGCCGATTGTAATGACCGGCTCTGGCGGCCGCCGTTATGTTGCCCTCAAAGAGGTCCTGTACTACCTCAGCAAATACGTCTATGAACTCTCTGACTTTCAAACTCCACCGTGCCTCCACTCCCCACGTATGGACTATTGTACACACAAGGACAATGGGCGGCCCCAGGAAAGTTGCAAAAAAACTTTATATTCCTCTTGCAGGGGGGGCCGTGGCGGCGATATACTCTCCACCGGGTCAACAGGTGCAACATGGAGGAACCGAGGGTGAAACGGGGAACGTTCAACGGATTGGCGCTGGTCGAATGGCGTCTCGGCATGGGAAAGACGCAGAGGGAAATGGCTAAAATGCACCGCGTTTCCGCGGCGACCTGGGGCCGGTGGGAGGGCGGCGACTGCCCCAAGCCCGGGAACCTGAAGACGATCTGCGACGAGAGCAAGAAGCCGCTCTCTTTTTTTTTGACGATAGACGTGGGTATACCCGCCACGAAGGGCGCCGACTAATGGCCGCAAACAATAATCCTCTCGCCGTCGAGGACTGCCCGCAAATCGCTTGCGGCGAAGAACGCTCTGAGGGCTACGTCTCGCCCCTCACCAGGGACCTGCGCGTCGAGTACGCGTACCGCGCGCCGGACGGTGAACTCTTTTTGACGAACGCGCCGACGGTGGACGTCGCGCGGGCCAGGCGGGATGCGTGGATGAAGTCTCGAAGGGACGGGGGACAATGACGACTCAAACCGAACATCTCCTGACTCTCGACGAGGCGGGCGAGTACCTGCGCTGCGGACGCACTACCCTCTACGATCTTGTGCGGCGCGGCGAACTGGTCAAGGTCGCGATGGGGGGACGAACGCGCTTCACAAAAGACGACCTCGATATCTACATCGAAAGGCGGCGGCGCGTCGCCGTGGCCCAAACCCAGGCGGGCGCGCCGGCGGGAGCAAGCACCCGCGATGATACTGTCCCCCGGATTCGCCGGCGCGCCCCTACTATCTACGTTCACCCGGAAGAACTGCCCCCGGAGGCCGGGGCGCCCTTCAGGACCGCGGAAGAGGCGCTTCGAATCCGGCGGCTGGCCAACCGGCTCAAGAGGACGTACTTCGACGGGAGGCAAGCCTCATGACAAGGAAAGAGCGACGGAGGGCGGGCAAATGATGCTCAAGGACGCTGAGGGATTTGAGGGGATCGTTGCGGCGGCGAGGCGCGGGAGTCGCAGGCGTTTTTTGAGCAACGTCTGGCTTGTGGCCGGCGCGGTCGCGCTCGCACTGGGGCTCTGGGCCTTCGTGTCGGTAATGTTCATCGCCGGCGACTTGTCCGCCTCGCCAAGGGCGGGCGAGATCTCGCCAAGCGGCGGAATATCGAAATGACCCAATCGGATGGCGCGGGGCGGTCCGCCAACCGGCGGACAACTGTCCCCCCAGGCCCCGCGCCTCCTTTTTTGCGAGGTGTGATGGCGGTGCTGACGGGCGTTCTATCGATGAGGGTGCCTGAGTTGAAACCCAGGTGGAGAAACGGGAGGGGAGTATCAATGCAGATCCGAAAGGTGAAGTACAACGGGAGTGTGGCCAGGATCGAGTACGCGCGCCCCGTCGCCGACGGGGAGTACGACGAGTTCACACTCGTCTCCCACGATGAGCCGAGGCAGTCCTTCAAGACCGCCCTCGACTCACTGGCGCCCCACGTCGGGAAACTCCTCGACGTGCCGGATTCGTGGACGAAAAACCTCAAGATCCGGGGGGTATCATTCTCCTGGCACGAGGAGGTGATGGGCGCGGTGGTGACGGCCTTGAAGACAGTCCCCCGCGCGAAGGCGCCGCTGGTCGTCAACACTCCGCACCAGGCGGAGAGGACCGCGGCGGACAGGGACATCTCCCGCTGTCTCGAGGAGAACTTTCTCTCGGCGCTCGGGGACGTCGCGCGCGAGGCCGAGGGGTACGTCATCGGGCAGAGGGCGCAGGGCGCGCTCTTTGAGGGCGAGGGAAACCCCGAGGGAGAGGCGCCGCCGGCGGAGGAACAGGACCCGAAGGACGGCAAGGGACAGAAGCCTGCCCGCCGTGGCGGGTCTGCGGATAGAAGGATTTGAGGGGAAGAGGTAAGCAATACCTCTTGACCGGGGGAAAACAGGATGCAGGGGAAGGGAAGCGAAAGTAAGGCCCGGGTACGCGGCAACGCGAGGCGCAACATGAGAGGCCCCGCCGCGGCCCGGGCTTTCTTCATTGAGGGCGCGCCGTGGAACTGAAAGAGGTAATCGCCGCGGCGACCGCGGACTGTCTCGACGGCATCGACAAGATGTACCGGCGGCACGGGAAGACCTTCGACCGCAAGGCGTTTCTTGCGGACGCGCTCATGATGGCGCCGGCGGATGTCCCGGAGGACCTCCGGACGCTCTCGCTGGGGCAGCTCTCCCAGGCCGCGCGCAACGTTGAGAAGCATTACCGGACGTGCATCGCACACGATCAGTCGCCGCGCAAAAAAAAGCCGACGGGCAAAGAGGCCGCGGCGGGAATGGGCAAGTGAAAGCGAGGGGATAGATGAGCAACGTTCTTCGTAGGGCGAGGCGGCGCAGGCAGCGAGAACGCGCGGATCTCAAGGCGCGGCGACCCCACGGCTGGCGACACGCGGGGACCGACCGCAGCAGGGATGTCGGAAACGTCGGCGCCTGGTCTTCCATGCTGGCGCTACTTGGCGGCCTCTTGCGAAGGAGGGGATAGATGGCGTCGAGGGCGAAAGTCGCGATTCTCGAAATGTGGGAATATGGTATCCGCGTTACACCCAGCCAGCGATGCCTCCTCTGGGGGATGTCCGAGTACGAATGGCCCGAGGGCTTCTGCTGGTACACCGCTGACACAATCGCGAAGTTCGCCGGGACGAAGCGGCGAAACGGTCAACGCACGATGAGGCAACTCGTGAAGCGCGGGGTAGTCCGTAAATGGATATGGATTAACCCCGGCGGCAGACAGGGGGCAAACGTCTACAAGGTCTGCCTGCCCGGCCTGGCGCCGGTCACCGAGGAGACGATCAGGCACCTCAGAAACCAGCGAGGCGGCGCCCCGGCGGTCGGCTGGGAACAACTCCGAGAAGACCTCGGACTGCCCCGCCAGAAGCCCGATTTGAGGGGCGTCCAGGGTGACACCCCTGAGGGGCGTCATATTGACGCCCCTCAAACGGAATCGAGGGGCGTCAAAAATGGCCCGGGAGGGGCGTCATTTATGGCCTCTGAGGGGCGTCCAGGACGACACCCCACTCATAATGTTTTAGATCCTATGACTATTAAACCCAAGGGGGAGGGGGGGGCTGCTTCCACTCCACAACACCCCGCCGGACTGCCCGCCGACGGGAACCCTCCCCCCCCCACTATTTTTCCCGACACCCCGGAAGAAGAAAAACCACAGGCGGTCGATGAGGCGCTCTACGGCCAGGCGGTCAAGATCGTCAGAGAAAACCAAAGGGCAAGCGTCTCGCTCCTGCAACGCCGCCTCGGAATCGGCTACTCGCGAGCGGCGCGCTTGATCGACGTCATGAGCGAGAGGGGCGTTGTCGGGCCGGACAGGGGGTCGGTGCTTCGCGAAGTACTTCCGGCTGCCGGCGACGTCGATGAGGAGGCCGCGGCGACTCAAGTGTGGTGGACGGCGATCTGCGGGGCGGCCGAGGGCGGGGCGCCACGACGTCGAAAGATCGCTGAGGCCTGCAGGATGATAGCCGCCGAGATGGCCAGGCGCTGGGGAGCGGATGTCGAGAGGGTGCTCTTGCATCTCTTGATGCGCCGGCCCCAGGCGGCGGCGTCGGCGGAAACCCTTTGCCGATACCTGTTCAACGGCTGGGGGCTCGAGGGGCTTGCGGCAAAAACCGCTTCGGCGACGGAGCGCACAATCATCGACGTTGCGGAAACGACAAGGGTCGCGGCCGAGGACGAGGCGACAATCGCCGCCAATGTCGCGCGGCGCCACGAGATTGGCGAGGCGTTTCGAAACGGCGGCTGGGAGGGATTCCGGGCATGGGCTAAAGAAACGGCGGCGAAAGGAAAGGAGGACGCGGCATGACTGGCACGGTGAAGATAACGGCACACCAACTCGGAGGCGAACGCGTCGAGGAGATTTCGTTCGCGGGGAGTCTCGATGTGGAGGTCGAGATCGGCAGGTCCGCCAGGGCAACGCCCGGGCGAGATCTCGCCGCGCCAGGCGCCGGCGGACGGCGGATCAAGTTCTCGGTCGTGGAGTCACAGCAGAAGGCGCACCTCGTCGTCGACAACGGCCTCCAGGTCGGGGACAAACGCCGCACACAATTCCTCTGTCTGCGCGAGGAAGGCGAGACGGATTGGCGGCGGCCGTGACGGATGCGGTCCCGGACAAGGCGAAGGTCGTCTCGCGGGGAGTGCCGCCGACGGCGAGGGCGTATTTCGAGGCGGCCTCGAGGGACCGGGAGAAGTGCGCGCTGCGCGTCGTGAGCCGGTTCGTGACGCGGGGCGGCTCGACGGGAATCGGGGAGATCGGATACCTCGACACGGCGCACCGCGACGGCGTGCTCGAGAAGCACGCGGTGGGCCGGGTGTACTGGATGGAAAAAGGCGACGTCAAGATGGAGGTCGTCGAGGCCGGGTGGGCCGATGAGGTGGCTCAAAAGGTCAAGGCCCGCGCGCGAAAGATCGCGGCGCGGATACTCGAGGAGCGGGATGCCGGGCTGCACCTTTGGCCGACGTTCATGGCGACGGCCCAGATCGCTGACCTGGCAAAAGGAGCACACGTGCCAAAAGCAAGGACGGGGTTGAATGAGGACGGGAGGAAAGTCTGGGAGATGCTCGAGGGGCACTTCGGGCCGGCGCGTGCGGTGCCGACCAGTCTGATCGCGAAGGCCCTTGGGTGCAGCGAGCAGCACGCCAGGATGGTGATCGGGCTGAACAGGAAGTTCTTCCCCGGGAAGGTGGAGGCCCAACAGGGAAAGGGTTACTACCTGGCCGGGAACCTCGGCCATCGCCCCACTAAGCCGCTGATGCTCCCTCTGTCTGCGCTCGACGGCAAGGGCAACGAACGACCACTCCTGTCCGCTCCCGGGTTCAAGATCACGGTCACCGGTCCCGGGCTGAACGTTGAACTCGAGGCCGACCGCCCGATGGCGCTGGCGGTGCTGCGGCGCATCACGGGCGAGGCCGAAGCCTGATGAAGTACACGGCCGCAAGCATCTTTGAGTATCGCGACTGCGACGTCGACGGCTGTGAGGCAAAGGCGCGGTGGGAGTTTTCGGCGTGGAGCCCCGGGACTCCACCGCGCCGCTTTTTCACGTGCGAGGAACACCGGCTCGAGGGGTTCAAGAGGATCACGACCGAGGGCGTGGGATGTAAGAGATGAGGCCCAGGCAAGGCCAAGAAGGTTTATCCGCAGATTACGCAGATTACGCAGATTACGAGGAGGGCGCGATGAATTCTGAGACGGGAGAGATACGAACGGGGCCACAACTGGCGGCGTTGCTTGAACGGAACGCGGGCAAAGCTCCGCCACCGTGGATCGAGTTCAAGTACGGCGAGTTGGTAGAAATACGGGGATGCTACTTTGTGATCGACCGGATGACAAGGGCCTCCCTCGTACTGACTCCCATTAGCCGGGAAGCGGCGGAGAAGATTCGCGAGGAGGCTGATGCGAAATCGCAAGCCACCGCGTGACGCGCACGGATTTCAGAAGAGGAGGCTCCATCTGGCGCTGGCCGCGGCGGGCCTCTCGGCGTCCTCACCCGAATTTCGCGAGATCGTCCACCGGGTGACCGGCGGCAAGGCGATGATCCTGACGACGCTCACCATAGAGGCAGTCATACGGGAGCTGATCGCAGCATGAAAGCGGACCTGATAGAGGCGATCCTGGAGCAGCTGGCCGGCCGGCGAGGGGAAGGCAACGCAATCAGGGCGTCGGAGATCTCCGTGGGGATCGGCCTGGGCGCGAAGAACGGCGCGAAGGTCCGCGCCATCATCACCGACCACCTCCCGGACCTCGGCATCATGGTCCTGGCGGGGCGCAAGGGATTCTTCATGCCGTCGGAACCGCCGGACCCCGAGGAGTGGAACAAGTACATCGCGGACCTCGAGAGCCGGGGATCGAAGATCTACCGGCGGCGGGACTGGACGGTGTTCTACGCAAGGAAAAGCGGACTAGTGGAGGTCGAGGGACGCTTCGTCGCGCCCCGGGAAGTAAAGACCAGGCAGGGCGGGCTCTTCCGCGGCACGGACGAACTGGCCCTGACGAGGCAGTAAACGGACAGGAGGAAAGACATGGCGGGCAGAAATGATAGTCAAAAGAAGGTCCCGGCAGGGCTCAAGGACCTCGCCGGCACGCCGGCGGGGAAGCTGATTCACGAACTGCACACGGGAGGGGAGAAGGAAGTCGACCCCGGGCGCATCCAGATGATACCGATTGGGAAACTGGTCACGACGCCGGAGAACCCGAGGGTGATCGACGAGAAGGCGGCGGAGTTCGAGGACCTGGTCAAGTCAATCACAGCACAGGGCGTGGTGCAGCCCTTACTCGTGCGGCCGACGGGCACGCGCCGGGGGATCGGGAACGCCTTCAAGTTTGAAATCCGCGCGGGGGAGAGGCGGTTTCGGGCGGCTGTTGCCGCGGGGCTAAAGACGCTCCCCTGCGTAGTCCGGGAGATGTCGGATACGGAAGCCTTTGACGTGACCTTTACCGAGAACGCGCACCGCGAGGACCTGACGCCCGTGGAAGAGGGGAAGGCCGTCGGGATACTGCTCGCGCGCCACGGCGGGGACATCAACGCCGTCTGCGCCGCGATGGGACGAAAGCCCACGTGGATCGCACAGCGGCTCTCCATCGACCGGCGGCTTATCGACGGGTGGAAGAAACTGGCGTCGTCGGCCGGGATGAAGGGCAAGGTCACGGCAAGGCACCTGGAACTTTTGGCGAGGATACCGGAGCCGGTCCAGAAGCATTTCCTCGACATGGCCCTCGGCAAACAGCACCGATGGACCAGCTGGCTCGAGGAGGGGCTGCCCACGGGTGAGGATCTCGCCGACAGGATCCAGGACGAACTGAGGGTGCTGTCAAAAGCCCCGTGGAAACTCGACGATGCTACGCTCACGAAACGGCCGGCGTGCGCAGAGTGTCCGAAGCGGTCGTCAAAGGATCCGCTTCTCTGGGACTCGGCCAAGACCAAAGACGACCAGTGCCTCGACGCCAAATGCTACGAGGAGAAGGTCCTGGCGGCGACAGTGCGCGCCGTCGAGAAGGCGCGGGCGAAGGACCCGGACGCCGTTCTCGTCGCGGGTTACTACGACGGGCCGTCCGAGAAACTTGCCAAGGCGCTCAAGGGGCCGTTTCTATCCTCGCATAAGGTGACCGGCTGCACAAAGTCGGACCCCGGGGCGAAACTGTGCGTTCACGTCTCGGGCGAAAAGATGGGGAAGACGTTTTACGCAAAGGTCCGGCGCGATAGCGGCGCCGGGTCGCGGACGGCGCTCACGCTTGCCGAGAAAAAGAACCGCCTCGAGAAGAAGCGGTGGGTGGAGGTCGAGAAGCGGGTGGCGAAGAGGCTCGAGGATAACCGTGACTGGAAGAAGGTGAAGACGCCGAACGGGGTCACTCGACAGGGCCACCTGATCGCCCTCGCCGGGTACTACGGCTGCCACAGCCTGGCAAACCCGGGCTACTACTCCCCCGACGTAATGGCCGTCGACCTGAAGGTATTTCGGAAAGCCTTCGCAGGGGAGGCCGAGAAGTTTCTGCCCGGGCAGCAGGATTTCGAGGGAGTCCTTTGGGAACTGGTGAACGACAACATCGCGACTGCGATGCACATCGAGGCCTACGTCACGGAGATCCGGCCGGACATGAAGGACGCAATCCGCCTCGCCGCGCGGATCGTGGGCGCAGACGCCGACGAAATCCTCAAGGCAATCTCCAAGGAGGCGAAGTTCGCCACGCCGGCGGCCTGGGGGAAGAAGGCCAAGGCGGCGAAAAAGACGGGAACAAAGGAGGCGAAGGGCAAGAAGGCGCCGGGTACCGTAAAGCAACCCACGCCCGAATCGCCGCAAGTGTGTGAACGGTGCGGGCAGGCGCCAAAGGTCGACCTCGCGGTGTGCGCCGCGTGCAGGAAGGAACTCGACGAGCAGGTGGCGGCGAGGAAGAGGGGAAGGACGGCGAAGTGAGCGAGCGCATTATTGGGGACGTGTGCCGCGTGTGCGGGTGCACGGAATTGTACGGGTGCCCGGGCGGCTGTTCGTGGATCGTGAGGGCCGGGGCCGAAATCCTCTGCACGGCCTGCATCGCGCACGCGACCGACGACGAACTTGACGCTTCGGACGAAGAGAACGAGGAGGAACAGGATGGCGGAAGTGCGGACCACGGAGTATGACTTTAAGTGCCACTATGAGGACGACGGGTGTGTGCGCGAGTGCACTCCGATGTGCGAATACGTGAAAGACGGAGTCGGGCCGGAAGGGTGTGGGTACTCGGAGGCCGTGCCCAAGCCCAAGCCCGCAATCGTCTGCCTGTGCGGGTCGACGCGGTTCTGGGAGAAGTACCTCGAGGTCGGATGGGAACTCACGCTCCAGGGGAAGATCGTCTTCGCCGTGGGCGTCTGCAAGCACGCGGAGGACCACGGCGGCGAAGCGCTCGGACAGGACGTGGCGGACAGACTCGACGAACTGCACAAGCGGAAGATCGACCTCTCGGATACGGTCTTCGTCCTCAACGTCGGCGGCTACATCGGCGAGAGCACACGGTCGGAAATCGAGTACGCAGAGAAAATAGGGAAGCCGGTGGAGTATCTTGAGCCCCTGGTCGGGCCTGATTCTGAATCTGTGAAATCTGCGAAATCTGCGGATAGAAAAGGAGGCGTATCTTGAAGACTCGATGGATTGCAAGGCTTGTCACTGCCGCCGTTGTAGGCGGCCTGCTTGGTTGGGGTTTTGCGGTCATCGTAAAGGGCGCCGTGTGCCCCCACTGCGACCAGGAAATCGAAATCACGCTCTCGAAACCCGCGCAGCCGGAACCGCCGGAGCCGCCGGCGCCAGTAGTACCGCGCGAGTTCGTGCGGTACGTATGGGGGGCGCATATCAACGGAGTGCCGGGCGGGTCGGGTCGGTTCGTCATCCTGTCCGCTGACCGACTGGCGCGGTTCAGGCCGGACTTCGTGATATGGAACTCCTGCGGGACGGCGGCGATGATTCGGGACGAATTGGAGGCGGGCGGGGGGAAATTCGGCGATGAGGCCACGTTCAACTACGCCCGCGACCACCTGGACCTCGTGACGTCCGGCGCGTTCATGCGGGTGCATGGCGACCCGTACACGGCTGTCGATGTCGCCGCGCAGAAGTCCCGCTGGGACCGCTGTAACGTCAAGCACGTCGTCTACAACCCCGAATGGGACTGGACGCCAGGCCGTGCCGAGATGAAAGCATACGTCGGCCCCGATGTCGAGTTCATCTTGGGCAACGTCGGCTGGGGGCCCAATTATCCCAACCCGGAGTACGTTGCGAAACTCCGCGCCTCCGGCGACGCGCTCGAACACTACTACCGGGGCTACGGGCCGGGGCGGCACTGGTTGAATTTCAAATGGCGCTGCGCTTTTCTCGACGCGGTGTGTCGGCCGGTCGGAAAAAAGTATTACGTCGGCGTCCAGCCCTGGAACGACCAGGGTCTCGGCAGTAACCCGCTGGCCGAGTACACCGCGTCGCTGGGTATCGTAGCGCAACACGCCGACGGCATCCTCGGTTGGGGATGGGAGGATATGACCGACGAGCAGATAGACGCCTGGAACAACCAGCAGGCGTTGGCGAGGCCCGTCCCGACGCACTCGATAATCTTGATCGGCGACGAGCGCATCGACCCCGCGCTGTTCAGGGTCGCGCACTGGGCCGGGATAGAGTGCGAGGCAGTGCTTCCTGGTCAAGAACCGCGCCTGCCGGTGTTCGACCCGTTCCCACAGGAGGAACACGCGCGTAGGGCCATGATAGGGTACGTCAGCAACTTCCACAACGGCGTGGTGGACGCCGCCTGGGTCGAGGCCCACGAGAAGGAAATCGCGGCGGCGTGGCTGGGGGCGGGGGGAGTGGGGGCATGATGTCACTACGCTTCGGACGGGTGGGGATATTTGTGGCATGGTTCGACTGCTGGGTTGGGGCGTACTACAACCAGGAAAAGCGGCGATTGTACCTGATGGTGCCGTTTGCAGGCGTCTGGATTGATTTCAAAGGGGCGGGGGCATGACTACCGACGAACTCAGCAAACTCGACGCGCAAGTCTGCAGGTTGTTGGGAATGGAAAAGCACAAACTCCCCTGCGGACGATGGGGGAGCTTCAGTGGCATCTTCCACCTTCGCGAGTGGCCGTCGCCGACGCGAAATGACGCGGACTTCGGGGAGGCCGTGCGGCTGGCCTACGGCCATGCAATAATACAACTGGGTGGCGACCACCTCAGTGCGGGCGTGTGGTGGGGTAGGCCCAGTCGCTTAAGCATGCCCTATGGAGAGAGCGATGAACCGGATGTTCAGATTGCCTTCTGTAAGGCAGTGGTCGCGGCAGGGGTGAAGCGGTGACGGGCCTTGACCGAATGCGCGAGGCTTGGGAGGCCATCGATTGGGCGCGGAAAGAGGTAGGCCTGGCGCTTGACCAATTCTGCCAGGACAAGGACGAATCGATGATCGGGCCACTCGGCGAGATAGACCGTAGACTCGGGCTCGCCCTGGCTGCATGCAGAGCGCGTGTGAAGGCGGAGGAGGCCAAACTCGAGGCCGCGGACCTCGAGGTGCAATACAAGGCTTCAATATCGCCGCGTGTGGCGGACGGCGGAAAGGCGGGGGCAAGTGAGTGAACTCAGGACATTGACGCGAATCGCGCACGGCGGGCGTGTGGTGAAACTGAAAGGGCCTCGGCGGGTGCGTGTATGGGCGGCCGGGTGTGCGGTTGCACGGATGGCCATGCCTGCGCGGGCGGCTGCTATTGGGTGGAACACAACCTGTGCTCGGAGTGCGGCGAGAAAGTTACCCGCCTGGGCGGGGTGAAATCGTAGGCGCAAGGTTGCAACGATCGAGGCGGAAACTGCAATAGAAAGCGAGGTCGGTGTGAAGAGAACGTGCATCGCATCGCGGGGGCTGAGGGCTGCGGCCAGGTGGTTTGCAAGAGTGAGCGGCGCCGAACGGGAGATCGCGGGGCGCGTCATACTCTCCGACATGGGGCTGGTCACTTGCCGCATCGCTGAGGCGGACGTGCGGATACTCGCTCACCAGGGCAACAGATATGGCGGATACTACGTGCTGGTCGACGGCCAGGCTACTTGTATGCGAATCATGGAGCCCAAATGAGGCGTAAAAGCCCCCCCCCAGCGGGTCCTTCCGACGGATTCTGCCCGAACCGAGGTTTATGAT